>TARA_R110002111_G_scaffold2705_4_pt1 | contig 117805 bp, 100 predicted proteins | sample TARA_R110002111 | Tara Oceans TARA_R110002111 (sample SAMEA4397363) | marine metagenome | biome: Polar Biome; feature: [ZZZ] marine water layer (ENVO:01000295); material: water (ENVO:00002006), including particulate matter (ENVO:01000060) such as... | depth 199 m
CCTTCCCAGTTCCAGTCTGGCGGGCCCTGTGGTCCTGCGTTGTTTTTGGCGGGATTGATCCAGTTGGTCGCATGGTGGCGGGCCGCATTCTGCCCGGTCATAATCGAAATTCGCGTTGGCGAGCAGACACTCATGGCGTAGAAATTATTGAAGCGAATCCCCTGCTTTGCCAGCCGCTCCATGTTGGGGGTGATATAATAATCGTTAAGCGGATAACGTTTGGGTTTGCCCTGCGCATCAGTCAAAAAAGGAAGCGAGGTATCCATCACGCCCATATCATCCACAAGGAATACCACAATATTGGGGGGCTGCTGTTTTTCATTTTGAACGTTTGCAGCGACCGCTGGAGTCATAACCGCTGCAGAAAACAGAACCAGCGTCAGACTGCTGACAACAACCCGTCGCGTGAAGCGTGAAATATGAGAACTCATGGTGTGATGAATTTCCTTATCTAAGAGCGCCAAATAAACATCAGATGCAAATCGCGAACGATTCGCTTTGCCTTGAATATAACAGCCTGCCAGCCATGTTGTCTAACAATGTTTGATTTTAACAGCGATTTTCTGAGTCTCCTGTTCGCGAACCAATCGACAAAACACCGGCTGTCGGAAACTAACGGTTCCCAAAGCTGATCCTGTCTGGCTCACTCTGCAGCTGACACATTTTGCTCCGTGGGCAGATTGGTAAGCTGCTGATCAAGCACGACTTCCAGTTGCTTCAGATCCGCTTCATAAAAACCAGCCGTGTAGAAGACTATTTTTCCCTCTGGTGAGATCACTAGCGTACGCGGGATTAATTCCTTCGCATAAAGTGAATAGACCCAGCGATCGGGGTCGGCTGCAGCGGGGAATGAGAATCCGTATTCTTCACAGAATTCCTGTACTGACTGAGTGGTTTCCTCGCGGCCGATCACCAGCATGCGGAAATGCGGGGTGTTCTTTCGCTTTTCCCAGATCTCCTGCATATGCGGCAATTCCAGTCGACAGGGACCACACCAGTTTGAGTAGAAATTGAGCAGCACGACATCACCGCGCGCTGCTGATAATGAAAACTCTTCACCATTCGTCAGTATTACAGAAAATGCGGGGGCAGTGTCTCCCACCTGCACGACGGAAGTTCTGGCAAATCGTTCCGCCTGTGCCGCATTGAATTCTTCCATGTGTTGTTTGGCGAGGTATGGCATCATGACCCACCAGTTAATGGCTTGTAAGAATCCAATCAAACAGGGGACAGCGGCAATTGAGATCAGGAGCCGAATCACGTGTCCCCGGCGTTTGGCCGTGTTCCAGCGTAGGATCATAAATCCGAACGAGAACACAAGCACGCCGATCGCGATCATCACCCCGATGAATATTGCCCAGATGATGAAATTGTATGTCTCTCCACTCATGGCCTCACCAAAGCGAGTTTTTTGCGTACGAGCGTTGACTCTGCATCATTCAGTAACTGCCAGCAGGCCAGCCCGTTGCCAACAAGGTCGTACTCGTCGAATTCCCAGACGATTTTTTTGTCGCTGTCGAGTTCGATAATCTGCGGATTCTCAGGACCCGCGTGACAGTTGCCGATGATGAGATTGCCGTTCTCAAGTTGCTGCAGACAGGTCGTCCATTTTAATTCGACGTCGGTCTCTGGAATTTTGCCTTTGATTTCCCAGACGACTTTTCTGTCGGGAGTGACTTCGAGCACACTGTTGCCGCTCCCCGAGGCAATCAGCGTGTTGCCGTTTTTCAGGCGGATCGCTCCAAAAACGCGGGTGTTGGTCAGATAGTCCCAGATCACTTCGCCGTTCCGATTGTATTCGGTGACCACACCCGGATTTTCTGAGCAGACCAGATACTTGCCTGCGGGCGTGATCCGCATGAGTCGCGTGGACTGCGTGCCCCCCTTCTTCAGCGGGATCTGATGCACGAGTTTTCCACTCTTATCAACTTCGATAATGCGACCGACGCCGCTTTCCACAATCACAGTGTTGCCGTCAGGCAGCCGGGCAAACGCGTGTACGTCAACCCGTTTGCCGGCATTGCCATTCATGGTTGCAGAGTCGTAGGTCCAGACGATTTTTTTATCGAGGGTGATTTCTTTGAGTCCGGTCCAACTGTCATGAAACAGAATATTACCGTTAGCCAGCAGTTGCACATCATGATGGCCGGCGTGACCCTGATTCGGTCCTGCAGTTTGATAAGACCAGAGCACCTCGCCGTCCGCATCACAGATCGCGAGGATATTCTTGCCATAGGAAGCGCCCACTAAAACCAGCCGCTCGGCGTAAGCGGAGACATTGACCAGCAGGCAGATGACAAAGACCATAAAATGCGAGGCGTGTTTCATGATTTCAAAGATTCCTCTGGATGTGCGTTGAATAAAGAATGATTATAATTAGAATTCCCGTTCTGGAAATGAAAGAATTCAGGATCCATCTTAGCACTGTGTCCGGCCAGTCGAAACTCAACAATGCTCCGTTGGCCTGTTTCTGGAACGGTAAGCTGACAGTAACACCAGCTACCCTTCGTCCCAGTGTTCGCGCACGAAATAATCATTGATCTCTTCGACCCGGGACTGGATGGATGTAATGCGTTCGTGGGGCAGCTCCAGTGTCAGCATATTCAAGGCGGCGTCCGGACTGGGATTGTGAAAATATTCTTCTGCGGTGCGGCGGGGCATCATCGTATCCAGAGGAAAATCGCTGGATCTGACAAACGACAGAATACAACAGAGCAGCTGATCATCGTTTAATTCATCATGCGCGTGTTCAGAGCGTTCTTCAATCCGAAATTCCAGCAGATTGTTCCAGACAATGTGCAGCACCTGTGTGTCTGCATGAAACAGGTCGACTAAAAACGCAGGCAGGAATTTCAGGAAACCCTCATACGACATGTAAAGTGGGGCTTCCTGATGACGGGTGATAAAACGGTGATCCAGCTGGTCCCAGGTTTTATGAGAAAAGTCCCGAACAATTGCGTTGTATTCAGCACCTTCCGTTTGTAACAACTGCGTTCCATCAATCTCAATCAGATACTGATCCGGCGGGAAAGCCTCGTTCATCAGATTGATCACGGTCTGCTGGTAATTCTCCTGCCAGTCTCTTCCAGTGAGAAGCATCACATTATCGATCCTTTATGCGAACAGCGAGTCTGTGTCCAGGTTGACTGTAGCGTCTCCAGAGCCATTCGGGCCGAGTATAATAGAACGAGAGACGCTATGGTTAAATAGGACGCGCTCTAGAAGAATGAAACTCCTGACTCAATCAGTTAACTCATAGTTTTAAAGAGCGTGTACAATCTGTTATCGCCTGCAGAGAAAAAACATTCAATCCCAGTTTTTTCTCAAATTTGCAGTAGCAATCGCAGTGCATCCCCCGTCTATAATGATAGCAGAAGTTTGTATTCCGATCTTTCTGCTCTATTTATTCTTATAAAGTATTATCAGGCAGAAACATACAATACAAAGTATATCATCTCTTTCATTATTCACATCTATATCCTGTCTATCAGTCAAATGCGAGATTCCAGCGACACACACTGATTGAAACGTAGTTTACGTCAGTATCGGGCCAAATGACTTTTTGAGGTTTGACAATTGTTGTCCGATAGGGGGATTTTACGTATGCGAAATTTTGGTTTTCTACTCACATTGTTTGCACTGATGATTTTTGCCGGTGATGCCTATGCCCAACGTGGCGGCGGGGGCGGTGGTCGAGGTGGTGGCGGTGGCGGTCAACGTGGCGGTGGTGGTGGTCAAGGTGGTGGAGGCCAGCAAGGCGGCCAACGCGGCGGTGGTCAGCAGATGGGACAAGGCGGCGGAGGCCAGTGCCAGCAGGGCGGCGGAAGCGGAGGCGGTGGTAACCAGATGCGCCAAGGTGGAGGCATGCAGAACGGGATGAACCAGGGCGGCACAGTAGATACGATCGAAGTGCTCACTCAGGTACTGTCGCGAATGGATCAAAACCGCGACGGGATGATCTCACGAAATGAAGTGCCGCCTCAACTGCAGAATCAAATGGCAGGCGCCGACTTGAACGGAGATGGCACCTTGAATCGGCTGGAGCAGATGGCGGTACTGGATCGTGCCAAAATTTTAAGCGGTCGCCCCGACGCAAATGGTAGCGGTCTTAACGCTGATATCTTTCAGAAGTTAGACAAAAACCGGGACAACGCCATCAGTCCTGCTGAAGTTCCCAGACCGCTCCAAAGGCTGTTTCGAACGCTCGACACAAATCAGGATGGCTCACTCGACGCTGCGGAGCAGAAAGCCGCGATCGAACAGATCAAAACCAGATTGAATCCTGAGAAACCGCGAAGCAAACAGCCTGCACTCTAAGCGAGCGCAGTTTGAAAAGACTTATGTGTCAGGAATCGATTCACGACTTCATGGTGTACTCCCTGGAGCGGCTGTACTTTCGAGTTCCGAGATCGTGTAATACAGCCCGCTTAAACGGTCTACAAGCGATTCCTGACACTTTTCTGCTTTACAAATGAACGGTTACCTCAAACACACAGTCGTTCATAATAATTCGCAACCAGTGACAATTCAGGCGGTTCGCTCCGCAGCGCGATATCACCATCGGGACGAATAAGAACAGTCCGGGATCATTCACACCGAACTGAGCGTGCACTTTGCGTTCGGCGTCGAGTAACCAGTACTCCCGCATTGGCGTTCCCCAAAGTGGGATATTTTAAGGTGGCAAAGGGCGGCTGATCAGCATCTTCAACTTTGACTTCGGACCGACCAGTTTTTTCGCGAGGATCTCTGCCTCTGTGAACCGTGCCAGCAGGATCTCGCCGTCGGTGGCCCGGTTGCGGTCGTAGGAAATATAGAGCGTGCCGTCCGGTGCCTGAAATCCATCGGGATAGGAAATTCCTTTCCGTTCATCGAGGACCAATCCCCCTTTCCAGGTCTGGCCGTCATCTTCCGAAAGCCAGGCGCTGAGCTGCACGCGCCCGTGATGCGCGTCGATCTGATCGCCGTGTTTGATCAACAGCAGTCGGCTTGAAGCGAGACGCCGGATGTGAAACCGCGCGTTGGGTTGTTTAATATTTTCTGGTGCTGTGGGAGTGGACCAGGTTCGTCCTCCATCCGTCGACGTGGTCTGCATAATACCCTTTGCCGTGCGGGCCAGCATCCAGAGTGAACCGTCTTTGCGTTCGACGATCATGTGCTCGTGCCAGTCGGGATTGGGAAATGTCGCGGCACCGCGGCGTTCCCAGTTCGCCCCCTGATCTTTCGACACGAACACATTCGCACCGCGGAAGGGATCAAGTTCTTTGAAGCAGCCTTTGAATGGTCCGAAACCGGTGCGTTGATCCAGCGAGATCGGCAGCATCCATTCGCCGTTCGAGAGGACCGTCGGTTTATTCAATGTCACGCCGTGCCAGATCCGCCGCGGCTGCGACCAGACCGGAGTCTCCGCATCCGGATTATCACAAACAGTGGCCCAGACCCCTGCCCGTCCATCGAACATATGCATCGATTGATCAAAGATCAACCACAGGCGGCCCGTCGGATCGGTCCAGAGATTCCCCACCAGAATGCTGCGATCCACGGGATGCTCCGGCGAATGTGAGTCGAGAACCAGCCGCGGATGCGACCAGTGTTCGCCGTCATCATCACTTGACGCCAACACGAAAAACGCCTTGGGGCTGTCGCCGCCGGCAACCCAGCAGGCCCACAAACGCCCGCCCGGCGTCCGCTCGATGCCGATCGTCATGCCGTAATCGAGCCGGTCATAATCGTACTCGGGAAGTGGTGAGGTATTCAGAGTCGGAGGAATCAGAGCCAGATCCGCGAACCGCTCCATCTGTTTGATCTCCGCCTGCCGCTCTGCGTCTGACTTCGGCGTGGCCGGCGTTGTCTCCACGCGCGTCCCTTCGCCGCTAACGAGCAGGACCAGTTTGTGGAATCGTAGATGTTCCCCTTTTTTCACCTGTTTTCGATAGGTCAACACCCGATTGATCTCACCCGGGAACAGCGGGAATTCCGGATGATCCACTTTTTCAAATCCCTGGCGCAATAATTCTATTTCCTGATTCGCGGCACGCGGACGACGTGCAGGCGTTAACGCGAACAGTTCTCCCGGGCTGGTACAAACTGTTTCGTAGCCTTCAATACTCGTCCGCAGAAAAGGCCGCCCCTTCAGAAACGGTGGTACTTCGAAGAGAGTATAATCGCGGTCCATAAACAGTTTCACCCCCGGATGCATCACAGCGGGCTGTTCTGGCAATTTCGGGACTGGCTTGCGTGTCATGCCTGCCTGGGAAGGAAACGCGCCGGTCTCTTCCAATTTGCCGAACATAATACGTTCCTTGCGGCTTGGCGAATCATTCCCCTGCGTGACACAGAGCCAGATCGTCCCCTGATGCTCGGTGAATGCCGGGTATTGGAATGATTGGGGAGTTTCAAACCGATATTTTCGTTGCCAGGTTTTGCCATCTTGAGAGACATCGATGTTGAATACACTCCGATTAACGCCATGAATCCGTGTGTTTTCCTGCCAGCCGAGGTAATATAGATCGCCAAATTGATCGAACGTCGGCTTGGAATTCGTGCCATTGGAAACAAACGGAAGTGGTTTTCCCGTCGTCCAGGTGTGGCCATCCTGACTGGTGGTGAAGTAGTAGTTTTGATTCCCGCCATCATTGCGGCAGATCGTCATCCAGGTCCCGTCTGGCAGGCGATTCACGGCGGACTCGCTGAGTTGCTCTGAGAACGGTTCGTTATAATGACCGATAATTTCAAACGTATCGAGCCCGTCATTGACTTTCGCCAGCGCATTCTGCTTGCCGACAAAGTTATTGATCGTCACATAAGTCTGACCGTCGAACTCTTTGAACGAATCAAACAGATACAGGCCGAAATCCTTCGCTGGTTTTTTGAAACCCTGTGCGGCTGCATCAGCGTGGAAATACTGCGGCTGCATGTCAAAGGTTCCCGCAGCCGTCTTCAGTTTTGCTTTCTGAATCGTGTTCGCAAACGTTTTCGTGTTGAGATCGAAATCACGATACCAGGTTTGCGCCTGTCGCTTGCCCGGCTGCTCACTGGCGAAATAACAACGCAGCGTGTTCTCGTTCTTCTGCAGGATCCGAGGCACAAAACAGGCACCGACGGGCAGCGTTTCATTTTCAAATGCCTGTTCGCTGCGGGCAAACGGAATCACTTTTTCTAGCTGTAACGTTTTCAGATTCACGATGGACAGCGCACAGTAAATCTCAGGCCAGCCCGCACTTTCCCCGGCGCGCGAATCATTCACCTCAGCCACAATATAGGCGTGATCGCCTGTCAGACCCATTTCGGCATCGTGTGCGCCTTTGACCTCTTTCGCCGTGACAGGAATGAGGTGATCCAGAACCAGATCGCCAGCAAGAGCGGCATCCCATGCCTGGGGCACCAGCGATTCGACTGGCTCTGCTGCAATCAAGGCCGAAACAGTAAGAAGGTTGACAACAAACAGACTGAGCGCGTATTTCATGTGGGTGTCTCCTGATTTTCCGGAGTTGTTGAGACCTGATCTTTTGACGTCGTTGCGACGATTATTTTGCTGGTTTTCCGTTACGCCGATCAAACTGAAACGGCGTTTTTTTATCGTCTGTAATCGTGACCTTCAGCGGCGGAGCAATGCCCCCCTGATCCACCTGGACGCGTAAGATATTTTTGGCGGCAAACGGGAAATCGTAAATCCAGGAGTGCCCATCGCCGTGAATGTAGAGGATGGGCTTCCCGAATTCTAACGCCTCTTTATTGAAGGGATCGAAAAAGTCGTTGTGAACCAGAATCGGTTTGGCATGCCCGAAAATCACCAGACTGCTGACCTCCGCGCCGAAACGACGCAGGTTGCGACGGACCCAGTCGAGATCAGCGGCGTGTCGTTGCTTCCATTCAGCCACATCATGAATACGGCCCCCGACGATGTTCAATCCAATAAACAGCACGCCCCCCTTCACAAAGGAAAAGTTCTCTTCGCGTTCCCATTGCCGAACGACCGGCAGAGAATGCTGCCAGCGACGATCAAACCGCATGAAATACTGCTCCCAGAGTTTCCAGGCCTGATCGGGATCGGGACAGTCGTTCCATTCATTGTCGCCGGGAATAATAAACACCGGCGCTTTCGACTGACTCAGCATCCCAGCCACCTTCTGAAAGACGGCCTCGTCACAAGGTGCCGCGCCTCCTTTGATATCGCCGACGTGAACCACAAACGCGGCATCGTTTGGCAGTGCGATAATCTGTTGAGGAAGCAGAACATCTTCCGCCGGCTTGTAGGGGACGTCTCCCATCACATAAAACGTGACCTCTGACTTGGTCTGGTTATCGGGTTCAGGCTGGTTTTGCCCGACTGCATTTGAAACGAAAAACAGTATCAGCAGCAGTGCAAAGGGTAACGTCTTGAATCGCATCAGTGTCTTTTCCTCAGTGGTGATTTAACAAAAGAGAGCAGGTCTTAAAATACCCGGTTCCTGATGTAATGTCACCTCTGCAACGAAAACAAAGCCTTGTCTTTTTCGTATCTGAATCGACTTTAATTGCCGCCAGCAGACTCTTCTTCGATTAATTGATCGTATTTCTGCCAGTCAATGACGCGAATCAGAATCGTCCACAATCGCATGGAAGCAATCACAGCACGAAAATGTGTCATCCATATCCCACAGAGAGCACCGAGGCATAACATCGATGTCAGTCGCTGGCCGTTATGATACGACAAAAAAGCAATTATGACTAATCCGATCGGCAGTAGCACACCGATGGGGAGACACCCGAAAAATAATTTCAGAAGCGTGGGGGGATTCGTTTCGTAATTACGAACGAACTTGAAGAAACGCTGCTCTGTTTTGGTGAGTGACATGAGTTTGTCCTGTCATAAAATAAAATGAAACAAAAATGAACGCTGCTGTGTCAATCACGGATTAAAAAGAAAAGTAGGCTCATGATCGGTGCCTGCAACCCGCTTCTCACTTCATTCCCCTCCCCGAACAGACTCCCGTCCCATCAATTCATCGCATTTCTGCCAACTTATCACGCGCGTGAGAAACGCCCAAAACCGCACCCGTTTTGCAATCATAATATGGATAAAAATAATGTACCACGTTCCACAAATGATTCCTGAGACAAAAGCAGCAGGCATCAACCAATTTTGGAGATACATCAGGTAAGCGACAAGTCCCAACGGTACGCTGACCTTCAGACCGTAGGCCAGATTCTTCTTTAATATGAAAATAAAATCAGGCGGATTCTCTTTAAAGGTTCGGATATTATTCAGTGTATTGAGTTGCTTTTTCGAGAGTGACATCGACTAACCCTTTCATGAATCGAGATCTGTTAAAGAGGCGCCGTTTTGTGAATCGTTATGTATGGCATCATAACATCGCTTTGGGTTTCTTGAAACTTATGAAGTGGATTCAAGTGTTGAGTAATCATTATTCTGGACCGCTGCCTGCATCGCCAATAGAGATTCCCGCGCAAACTGTTTCTGTTTCCTGCGGACATAGGGAGAGGCGATTTTTGAGAGCAACAGCTGAGGTCGCGAAAAGGCGTAGAGATCGTACCAGACGGAATCGTCGTCTGCGTGCCATTCGACTTGAAAACGTTCTTCGCCTGACTCCGCATGTTCGGGCAGTGTGCCATACGCAAAGGCGAAACGACAGAGCGGCTCGGTCTCTTCCACGACATACACGACCCGACAGGCATTCAACACCCAGATCCCGAGAACATGCGCCAGAGCAGCCACCGTCTGTCCCGCATCGGGCGGCTGATCGGGGCAATGCAGTGTCAGCCAGTCGAAACGATAATGCTGCCATTCACTGAGGGCCTGTTTCGCTGATTCATAAAGTTCTCTCCCCTGCCCCAGACAGATCCGGTTATGATCGACCTGATAACCGACGGGCGGCGTGGGCACTCGGGTAGCACTAACGTCAGGATACGTAAACTCCAGTCGGGCTTGTGTCGTGAGAAAGTCGTCAATCTGCGCTGAATCGGGCTGTTTGAAAAGCAACATTTTTTGAACTTTATGCAAGCATTTTGACTCGATCGTCAACTGAGCCTATGTTGATTCCGAGAGACTACTACCGCATCTTCTCCGTTCAGCAGATAACGAACCGAGATAAAGAAAACTGTTACCGCAAATCAATGAATAAATAAAGCATGACCATCAATAGAAACGAATCCACCAGAAAACCGATATTGACTTTTTTCTGTTGGGCGGGTGTGAGTTCATGCGGCCCTAAGACAATCGTGAGCAGCACTCCGACAGAGTAAACCTGCAACGGCAGAAACAGAATTCCCAGGAAGGCGGCTTTATAGGCCCGATCCAGTTCCCGATCGAGGTCGGTGGCGGGTATATCCTCTGTTTCCTCTTCCGGAGATTCGTCTTCGTCCTCATCCTCATCCCAGCCCTTTTCGAAACCTTCGACGGTTTTCCAGTCCTCTTCGGTAATAGGGACCGGATCATGCTCGTCCAGAATCGCAAACGCGCGCTCGGCGTCTGCTTCCGCGACCTGCACCTTGATCCCGCCGAGCGCATTCCCCAGGTACCAGGCCATGCCAACCGCTTCTTCATCAGAGAGAAAAACGCGAATCTCTTCCGCTTCCAACTGATTACGAACCAGATTGGCTTCCGTCGGCGTATTCAACGTGGCAACCGTAACAAATTCGCTGGACATGGCAGTCCCCCTGATATGGGTTAGATTAAGGTACCCGCACTTTCACATTATCATAATGAATCGACTGTTTCGGTGTGACAAGACCGATTTTATCTTTGGTGGCGTGCGCAATGCCTTCGGAACGGAGGGAGCCGATCAGTTTACCGTCGATGAAAGCCTGCATCAGATCCCCTTTAATGCGGACGGTGACCGTGTACCATTTGTCCTTTTCGAGTTTGACCGGAAAGTCGGCCTGCGTTCGCTTCAGAATGGCTTGCTCTTCCTCGGTCAGTTTTTCTTTCGCCTGGCGCTTCTTGAAGATTTCGTTATTGAAGACGCCGGTCTTGCCGTCGCGCAGTGTGACTTTGTTGGGAGAGACCACGACCCGGCAGATGTGCCCCGCGTGCGAACCTTTGAACTTGTGCTGATTGAAGGTCAGGTTGGTCGAAGGCGATCCCGCAAACTTGAGATCGACCGTCAGTTCCACATCACTGTAAGGCTCGGTCAACAGTTGATGCACGGCCGCGTGCCCGCCGTCCTGTTCTTCAATTCCCACCAGCACGCCGTCTTTGACAACCGAGGAACTTTTATAAAGCGTCCACTGCTTGCCCAACTTGTCCGCCGAAAAGTCGTCAGTAAAAAGCTGCTTCTGGTAATCGTCGGCCGGAATCGCTTCCGGAGCGCCGGCGTAAAGAGGCAGAGCAAATCCAAGACAGATGAGTGTGAGCAGGCAGCGGTGAAATGACATTGTGAGCACTTTCTCAGAACGGGAAACAGGAAAATATCATCTACAAAGTACATCAAACAGGTTAATTTTGTCGGAGTGTATTGTCAAATCTGAGAGTCCACGGCCGTATTCGCACTCCTGACGAATCAGTGTTTACTCAGTTCATAAACGTAAAGAAGCGGCATCACCAGCAGGAAAAACCAGCCGACTAGATCCAGTAATGACGGAGGTGAATCGCGGCGCAGGCCCCGTATTAAGCCGATAACAGATAAGGCCTCTTTATTCCAGATGATGACCAGACCCGGCAGCGACATCAGCACTGCAAACCCTGCCTCGGTGAGTCGACTATCGGAAAAGTTACCCACAACCGCGCCCAGTATTCCATTCGCGATCACCACAATTAGCGCGATCAACTTCTCTTTTTCCATTGGCATGTGTTGTTCCTCAACCGTCCGTCTCCCATATCTTCATTTGTTTCGTGCCAGCTAAAATACAATAAACGAAAGTGGAAGCCTATATAAATCGTCTCTGGGACCAGTTAAGTTCCGAAATGAATTTCTCGTTTCCTATTAGACCAGAATGATTTCAGTGAATCGCCGGCCAGGAATCGGAGACGATGAAAACGCGATCGACTTCGTGACAGATTGACTGTTGGCAGGTGAGCGCACTGATGAGAATCGGCCTGTCTAATTCCTGGAAATGCGTTTCCAGTTGGCTTTGCAAGTCTGCGAAGGAGCGCAGTCTTGCATCGGTTCTGCTGCAGAGGACAGCCGATAACCATTCTGGTTTTTCACGGATGAGAAACAGCAGTTCGCCATGCTGCTCAGTCAGCCGGGACAATTCGGAGAGGTGCAGCCAGGTGCCTCGCGGATGCGTGGGAGAGAGTTTCTCCGGGAGTTGTGTGGGCGAACAGTGATCGGGGTGATAAAAGATCATGCCTTTGACGAAGGCTTGCCGCCGGGTCACATCGGGGAAATGTGTCTGGCTTAAAGGGAGCTGATACTCAAACAGCCGCCGCATTTTCCTTTCAAACGAATCCTTCACATTGGGTCCGATAAAATGGCTGTCAACGGGATTCACCTCTGGATAGTACAGATAAAACTTGACGGCAATTTCCCAGTGAGTCAACACGCCGGCTTCGTCTTCGAACAGAACATCGATCTCGCCGACCGTCCGACTTTCTTCAAAAACCTGCTGATGCCGGGCGATGATTTTCAGTTTGCGAATGTGCTCCAGCCAATACAGGACCAGCCCTTCATAATATTGACCTATCCGAAAATGAGAATAAGGGGCAATGAAGTCTTCCAGATGCCGTTGGTCAACAGTTTGAAAATCCGAAACTTCGGGTAGATGCTCTTCCGCGCGGGGCTGTGTGATCAATGACGGGCTTGTGACGGCCCATTTCAGATCGCGGAGTGCCTGTGGTTCGGAAAACTCATCTGGTTGTACTCTCTGCGGGTGATGATCCATGGCAGTGAGTTTAAACGAATTCAGATCAGATTGAGAGGCAGGAATACTGAGAATTTAAGATGTCCTGACACCTTTACAGAGAATATCTCTGCACTGGACATCCTGTTAGTCTGCACCGCTTACTGCACGCCATGATCAATCAGCGATTGCTGAAATTTATTCCAGAACGATTTCTGGCTCTCGTATTTGTCTGCTGGAATTTCATGTTTCATGAACTCCAGCGACGCTAAACGCGCTTTGGTGGCTGTGACGTAAGAATAATCGGCGTTTGCCAGCGGGTTTTTGAATTCGGGACCGCCGGGTTCATATAGACGCACAAACTTGCCGTTTTCATCGACTTCCAGATTGGCCGTGATCAGCGGCAGCAGCATTTGAAACTCCGCGATGGCTTTTTCACCAAAACTCATCCCCTCGGTGGTTTCTTCCCAGGCCTTCACAACAGCAGCAGGTGTGTTGCTGCTGGGAAAACGCAGCCCCTTGGCAAGGCCGGTGCGGGTGATTCCATCGTTGTTCAAGTCAACTTGCGTCGCAGGTGGCAGGAGCAGATTCAATGCCCCCTCTTCGGTCAATGATCCAACCTGAATCGGACTGGCCAGGCTTTGCACTTTCTGGATCACCGCCAGTTCATCACGCGACAGTTTCTGCAGGAAACTTTGGGGATCAACGTATCCCCCTTCCTCGTGTGCCCGGACAATGATCTCGCCGAACGACTGCTTCAATTCCTCAGGATTGGATACCTGTGTATAACGGCCGCTCAGTTCGCCTGTGAACCAGCTGTCCCAGGTTCTTTGAATGCCTTCGCTTGAGGGTGAGGGTTGCTGTTGGTCTGGCGCCTCAGCAGAGGCATATCCTTGACGGCCCGCCTGAGCCAGCATCGCACTGAAGAGATTTTGGACATTATGATCCTGCTCGCGTTTTTGTTGAGATTGCGTCAGCAGACTACTTGAGCCGAGCGAATCAATTTTCATCGTAACCCCCCATTACGAAAATCTTTAGTCCGCGTTGTTTCTTACAACAACACGGGTACACCCCTGTCGATTTATCGATTATAGAGATTACTCAACTTGAGCTTATTTGATGAATTCGGCGATCCAACTCGATGGAATGTACTGCGGATCACCGCTCACCGCTCACCGCTCACTGACGCACTGCAACGGCAGCAGCATGCTGAGGCGCGCTACGGTTCCGAAGTCTCCCGTTTTCGGGCCGCCTCTCGAATCGCTGATCGATTTTCTTCCGTCATGGGGACCTCTTTCCGGACCTGCGTCTCCGACGACGTCAGTGACTGAATCTTCAGAGTGACCGTCTTCCCTGGCGGATGCCCGATGCGGGTGAGTAGTTCGACGAGATCTTCTTCAAATCGTTTCTGCCACTTGTCTCCATAGGTCTGTTTGCTGAACGCCACAATCTCGGAGGCATGAATTTCATTCAGTGACACGAGCTTGAACCACTCCTCACCGAGCTTGACTTCCGGTTGAGTTTCCTGCCAGCGCACTGCGGCGAACGGGGATCTCTTCGGATAGAATTTACCTGTCTGAGGATCGGGGGCTCTGTTGATCGCCGAATTAACGATGAATAACACAACCAGGAAGATGAGGACAAACACAAACAAGCCAATCGCCATTCTGACCGGAGAATCGCGTGATGTTTGGGAACGCGCTTCGGAAAACGGCAGTCCCGGCAGGGCAATTTGATCGTCTGCGCCGGTTGTTTCATCTCCCAGGCTTGAAAGTAACGTCAACAACTCCTGGCGTCGCGGTTCCAGCTGCACATGTACGGCACGCTGATTCAGGAAATAAATGAATGAATAGAGTACGAACAAAAAGCCGACGGCAAAGACGAAGGAAATGAGCGCAAAAAACCAGCCTCCAGACCGTAACAACCAGGAAGTATGGGCAAAAAATGCCAGGATGGAAATACTGGGCGGCAGTAGATACCACCAGAAAATATTGCGCAGCAACCAGATTTGATCCTCCACCTCGGTTAATGAACGCTGCACGCAAAGCAGCAGCGGGTCACCTGGCTCTGTGGGCTTCTGCTTGTGACGCAAGCGATACACCAGCATAAATCCGGCCATCCAGACGAGAACCGGGACTGTCAAATACCATGTCCAGGGGGACTTTGACACGGCCCCCAGAATGAACCACAGGGGAATCATCAGCAGTGCGATAGCGACTTCTCTAAAATCGCGATAGAAAATCATCGATCGAAAATTAAGCTGGTCGCGCTGCACTTCCTCGCGCAGTAAGTCGGCATCGATCGTGACACGCGTCTGAGATGATTGTGCCTGCCAGGCCTGTTGAAATTTGTCAGGAGCCATCTGTTTCCCCTTTCATCAGTTCATTCAGCGTTTTTTTGGCCCGGTTCAATTTCACGCCCACGTTGCTTTCTGAGATGCCGAGTACGTCGGCCATCTCCCGATAACTCAGTTCATCCAGGTATAATAGTACCAGCGCCGCATCGGTTTTTGGTAACTGGTGAATGGCGCGGTAGAGCTGCTCCACAGTATCCCGCTGCTGATCCTGCTCGGCATTGCCAACCCCTTCGGTTACCAGGGCTTGCACCTCCAGCAACGGTTTTTGTCTTACCCGACGAGGTTTGTCCTTTCTTTGCCAGTTCATTGCGGTATGTAATGCCACACGATAAAACCACGTCGCGACACTCGACTTCTGCTCGAACTTCGGCAAAGACTGCCATGCCTGGAGTAAAATCTCCTGCGCCAGGTCCTGGGTATCTTCGCTGGTGCGTGTGTAAGCGCGTGCCACCTTCATGACTGACGAGCCGTGCGCGCCAAACCAGTTCATGAACAGTGTTTTTTGATTTTCGTCCTGCAACACAAAACCTCATCGGTCAAAGCTATCAGGCTCACAGCCGACGCATAGATGATTCACTTCATTCGATGGGCAGTCTGCTTCACACCATTTTGATGTAGAATCAAGCTTTTTGCGGGCCCTGTTTTGCTTAACTGAAATTCAAGTGTGGCGGCGACGCCACGGTATGACCATCGCGCGGGAGAATCTGGAAAGACCTCCTGGGTGGGTTGATTGGTAATCGCAACCATCAAGTGCCCATCACGATCACGAACGGTGAAAATAAAGTTCGGCGTCAATTGATATCGCCCCTCCAACCGCTGACGATGTTTCGCATCAATGGCGAGATCATCCGATTTAGGATCTGATGTTTCTGTTGTTGCTGGTTTTGTTTCCTGACCTGCTGCTTTCATGACCAACTGCATCGCCAGTTGATCGATTTCTTTGAGTACGGCTGTATTGCACAACACAATCACGGCACAGTTTAATTTACGATTGATGAACAGTACCGAATGTGATCCACCGGTCTGACCGTTGTGCCAGCGAGTCTGGCCATCGCCGGCAATCACCCAGCCCAATCCCATCGCAGGCCCCGATGCGTCCACGTCGTGCTGTTGTTTCCAGGCCAACTCAATTGCTTCGCCAGTTTTTCCCGCGGGCGGAGTCAATTGCGCCTTTGCGAAGCGCAGCATATCACGCATTGTGGCGTGAATTCCGCCGGCGCCCGGCAGGTCCGAAAACGTCCAGGGTTGCGTAGCTGAGCCGAACCGATCATGCGGCGTGGCGAGCCGCGTCGTTTGATCCGGGCTTAGTAAAACGGTGCAATCGGTCATTTGCAGTGGCTTCGCGATTCGCTCCTGCAGCAACTGCTGATAGGACATGCCTGCCTGCTGCGAAACCAGGTATCCAAGCACCGACGCGCCTAAGTTTGAGTATTCCTGCGAATCGCCCGGTGGGCGAGGCAGCTGGTATTGATTCAGAAACGCCGCTGCCTTTTTTGAATCGTAATCACGATACGGATTCGTCATATCGGTCGGCATAATATTGCCGGGGAGTCGTGGCAGCCCTGCCCGGTGGGTACTCAGATCAATCCACTTGATCGACCGCCCCTCACGCGATGGCAACCGAATTCCAGCCGGATTGGTTACGTCCGCCGCCGCATTCAAATCAATCTCACCCCGTACAACCGCATCGGCCAGCATTAACCCCGTAAAGACCTTGCTGACTGATCCGATCTCATAAACAGTCAAGTCATCTGCTTTTTTGCCGGCGCGGCTCGCGCTTCCCAGGTGCACCATTCCGGAGTGATCACCTTCGATGTAACCGATCGACAGACCATCGACGATTCGATTTTTAATCAAGGGCTCAGCCGCTTTCGTAACCCATTGATCCGTCAGGTTCTGCGATAACGCAACCGGCAGTGCTACGCAAAGGTTTACAACCATTAATAGCAGGATGAAAGTACAGCGCTGACCGTTCATATTCGAATCCTCGCAAAAGTATAAATATTCACCCCCTTACTTGCTATGAGGGTGTAAAGACCTTCATGACGGAGAAAGCATGCGCGCCAAACCAGTTCAAGAACAGAGGCTTTTGATCTGCGTCAAGCAAAGTAAAACCACTTTCCAGAAGTATTAGTAACCTGAGCGTGCGGTTTCTTACAAACAAAAGCCGAAAAAAACATCGGGACGGGAAAACCGGCCGTTGACCCCATTCTACTGATTTCTGATTTGGATGGTTATTCTTTAACAACGACGCGTGTTATTTTGTTGATGCAATGCCCGTTTTTACGATTCACGAAGCAGCAGCCAGAAGATCAGGCCGAAGAAACCCATGGCGGCCAAGGTAATGTGCAATGCAGGAACGCTGATCATGCCCGCCAAGCCGTTTCCGTCTGCCAGGGGCCAGAACGGATTCATCTCTGCGTGCATCAAACTGTCAAGCAGTATGTGCGACACGCCGCCAATCAGACCAGCCGCCAATGATTGCCGGAGCAACTGCCGTCGCGGCGTTTGTGCCAACCGTTCGCCCCAGCGCGAATCGGCAGGTAACATACGACGAATGATCTGAACGACGCCGAACATCAACAGCCCTGCGACCAGGCCCGCAGTAATGCCCCCCGCATAGGTATGCAGGTATCGATGAAACGGCGGCTCGTTTCTGCTGAGATAGTACAACACTTCGAGATCAATCAAAACATTCGCAGCAATGTATGATGTGAGCCAGAAAGAGCGCGCACCAAAGGCTTTGGCGAGCACCCCCGGACAGAAGTGAAATGGTGGAAGCGGAATGGGTTGCCCTCCGTCATTATCTGATGGGATTGGCCGAGTCGTATCCGAATTCAGCAGACAAAGGTGACCGAAGCCGTTACAATATGAGATTAAATTATTCTAACTCTGATCACCTTTAAAGACAGCGCAAACGGAGATGATTGTGAACGGGCAAATTCAAATTGGTAAACGGCATCTGTTTCATTTCACATCCCTGATCGTGAAATCACCTCGGTTCCTGAGCTGTGTTTTGAGTATCGGGATGCTTTTGGTGTCTGCAGCGGCAGCGGCTGCTGATCCAGCGCCCGCAGAGTGGAAGTACACACCGGAACTTCTGCAACCGTTCTGGCAGGGAGAGACAATCCAGGGCGAATCGGTGCTGTTTATCAAAGATCCAAAGACTGGTGAAGCGAAAGCGTCCGTCCTGTTTCCTGTCGAGGAAGTGCTCAGCGTTCGCAATTCTGCGGGTGACATCACGTATGAGGAAGGTCGCGATTATGTCTGGAAGCCGGGAACCTGCGAGATCACACTTCCGAAAGATTCACGCATCATTTCACACACGCCGGCCGACCTGCGTCGCCCCGCCGATTCACAGAGACATAAATTGACGCACCGCGACGGAAACGGCGAGATTTTCTTCGGCGGACAACTGGAATATCACAACATGCAGACTGGCATCACGTACAAACATAAGCCCGTCGACTGGAAAGCCATCGTGCCGACCTTTGATGAGAAAGCCCTGCCGCGCACGATTCAGAAACTGCGCAAACACGATACCGTTTCGATCGTGCTGCTGGGTGACAGTATTTCCACGGGCTGCAACGCCTCGGGCTGGGCAGGTGCGGCGCCATTCCAACCCGCGTTTCACGATTTATTGAAAGAACATCTGCAAAGCCACTATCAGAACAGAGTTGAACTGGCGAACCCTTCGGTCGGCGGCAAAGACACGCGCTGGGCGCTGACGCAAGTCGACACAGTGCTGGAATCGCAACCGGATCTGGTCATCATCGCGTTTGGCATGAACGATTCCGCTGGCCGCTCTGCGAAAGAATATCAGGCCAACACAAAAGCGCTCATGGAAGCGATTCGCGAGAAGCAGCCTCAAACCGAATTCATCCTCTTGGCACCGATGCTCGGCAACCGGGACTGGATCCGGCTCAAACACGAGCTGTTTCCTCAATACCGCGATGCACTGGCGGAACTCTGTCAACCGGGCGTCGCGCTGGCCGACATGACATCGATCTGGACCGAGTTTCTTAAACAGAAACAGGATTGGGATCTGACCGGCAACGGCGTCAACCACCCGAACGATTTCGGTCATCGCGTTTACGCGCAGGTGTTATCGACGCTGCTCGTACCGCCGACGGTTGCAGTCTCCACAGCAAACATCAGTCCTGCACCGCAGGTTGTTTCGATCTGGGACGGCAAAGCGCCGATCGGCGACGATCAGTTCGAGAAGGCAGACGTGAAGATCACCGTGCATCAACCAGTCAAAGGCAACGGCGCCGCGATTGTCATCTGTCCGGGCGGCGGTTATCAAAGGCTGGTGACCGGCGGCGAAGGTCATGGCATTGCCAGGTGGCTCAATCAATACGGGATCACCGGCGTCGTACTGGAATACCGGATGCCCGCCGGTCGATCGTTCGTACCGTTGATGGACGCGCAACAGGCAATCCGCACCGTCCGTGCGAATGCGAAGCAGTGGGACATCGATCCAACCAAAGTCGGCATCATGGGCTTTTCCGCGGGCGGCCATCTGGCGTCCACCGCGGCGACGCATTTCGACGCCGGCAATCCCAAATCAGACGATCCCGTCCAACGTCAGAGCAACTGCCCCGACTTCGCGATCCTGGTTTACCCCGTGGTCACGATGGGCGAAAAAACGCACGGCGGATCGAAAAAGAATCTCCTGGGAGCAGAACCCACGCCCGAACTGATTGAACTCTTCTCCAATGAAAAACAGGTGACCGCGCAAACGCCGCCCATTTTCCTGGCACACGCGCTCGACGACAAACCAGTGCCCCCCGAAAACAGCAAAGCGCTCTATGAAGCATTGCAGGCGAAAAAGATCCCCTCGAAGTATCTGGAACTCCCCTCCGGCGGTCACGGCCTGAACGGCTACAAAGGCCCAATGTGGGACGCCTGGCAGAAGCAATCAATGGAATGGCTAGCGAAGCTGAAGATCGTTCCCGCGTTAGATCTCAAAGACTGAATCATGCTGAACTGGCTGGATCAAAGATACCTGAACTATTTAGTTCATTCCTTTTTCTGCCCGGCTCTATTTAGGTACATAAAATGACATTTCGCCTTTGGTGGTACGTCCTAATATGCCGGTTCTTCCTCCGAGCTGGCCGGCTGGGACTCGTGCACCTGTTATAAAACAAGATTGTACAATTGCTTTTCTTTCTGATTTATCGGGAACACATTTCTTGAAAAATGACCTGTCATAGTCATCACGCTTTGAGAAGTGATTAAATTCTAATACCAGATCTGACATCGCACCGACAACGCGCGTCAAAGGGCTATTTTGTCCTGATGCGACAAATATGGAACAGACTCCAAATTCACGAAATAAAGAAACCAACGCGGGAATGAAGACAGGCTCGGATGCACAAAGTGGAAATTTGGCTTCAAACTGTTCTAATCCAGATACGACAACCAATTCTGCTGTACTTCTTTTCGTTTCCTGCAGCAGTTTCAATTTTTCTAATTTTTTTTCCTTCTCATTATCCCGTGCTCGTTGACGCGATATTCCAACAAAAATTCGATGCAATAATTCACCCGGACCAATATAACCCGGAGGGTTAAACATAATTTCGAGTCGATCTGAAATTTCAAGTTCTTTTACCACATCCATTGCGCCTGCGACATCAGATACATTTTTGACAAGCTCTTGTTCATATATATTCTGTGCAAGGATATTACGAACCGCGGCTTCATCATCTCGAAGTGAAATCAGCAACACATTTTTGGGGATTTCGTTTTTATCGGGTGAGTCAAAATTAAATGTGTTTCCAAGTGCGTGATACAGAAGACATCGATCAGCAAGATGGCTTTTCATAGTTCCGCGTTCACCCAGAAAGGCGGTTGTTTTATTTGCAGGAAACCCTGCTAAATCGGCCTTTCGATCCTCATCTGCAAGTATTTCATCCAGGGATTCGAATGATGTACGATAAGGATTCGTAGTCCCCTGATCTTTAATATTGGTTGATCGAATGTTTGCACCAAAATATTTTGCCTTAGACAGATGGCGATGCACACTCGGAAATACAAATACACCTCCATTTGAAATAAAGGGGGACTTTTCCGTTCTTCTGGAAGGATATATTTTTAATTCATGCTCCCCCCAGGAGTGTGACTGGTTTCCAAGTTTCTTAATTTGAAAAGTCCTTCTGTAATAGCGTGAATCTTCCATTGTGACATTAAATCTAATCTCACCGTCCGCTTCAAACTCCCACCCATGCGGAAAGCCATCCGATGGAGAATCCAGAATCACAATCACAACACAAGGTGGCTTACTGTCCAAACGACATCTCTGTGGTTCGGCAATTTTACTTCGAATCGTTCGCAACATATCTGAAACACTATTCGAGGTATTGTTTCCTTTTGCAGATTCACCCCACAAAATGTTCAAACTGTCGATAACAACAACTTCAGGAGTAACTTCGCGTTTTGCAGATTCAGAAGTTACATCCAGCTCAGCGCGTTGTTCTGTTTCTGCGATGATTGTGGACATTATTTTTTGGAATTCACCATTTTGGCAAACGTTTTGGTTCCAAAATTGTTTCATCGCGTTTATCAGTTTTATTGGATATATCTCCCCTGCACCGACAGCTTCCTGAACATGAGTTTTTGTCAGGAGATACTCTGAATCAATAATGACACTATGAGCATCGAGAGCTTTTCCTATCACTTTATCAGGGGTGGTGAAATAACCGGTATTAAGCCCCCAATTATAGGAAGCGATATTTGCAAGTATTCGATCGGCAGGCTTCTCCAGACTGAAATAAAATGAGCTAAAGTGCTTTGGTTTTAAATCTGGGCTTTTAGTGATATCTGGTTTCTGTAAGTTCTCTGCTAAATTTCTACACAGCTCTAAGACAAACGTGGTTTTGCCTGATCCAGGTGGCCCCGAAATTAGAAGTAAATAGGGAGTCGATTTTTGTTTCCAAATCGATTCAGTGAGTTCAATTCCCCCATCAAGTAGAGAGTCGATCCAATACAAATTTTCTCCTTTGTCCTGGAGTTGTTTTAATTTGCAGATATTTTCATCCATAAAGAATGCATTCACTGGTGACAAAAATGTTTTGAGCCTTGGCATTGCGACACCTTTCTTAGGATTCGATTCTTTTTACTCCAACTAGATTGATGATTACGAACTGCACTGACGTGTATACAAAGAGTGCCTGAACTCAATTCGGATATCAATCAAAATCCATCAGAATCAGTCCAAAAGAAATACGAATTGAGCGTCTGCAGCCACTTACACCCCTTATTCGCTAATTTTTTAGCTTTTCATATTGACACACCTCTTCCCGAAACGCTAATTTATTAGCGTATCAATTGACTTGATCATCAGGGAACTTAAAACATGTCTCAACACGTCCATCTCAGCCGGCGGGAACGTCAGATTATGGATTCGATCTATTCGCGGGGCGAAGCCACCGTGCTCGATATCCAAAACGATCTGCCGAATGCGCCCACTCCGACTGCGATTCGGACCATGCTCCGCATTCTGATGGAAAAAGCGGTGGTACGACGGCACAAAGAGGGGCGTGAGTTTGTCTACTCCCCCACTTCTCCGCGACGCCCGGAAGGTGCCAAAGCATTGAAGCATGTGATTCAGACTTTTTTTGAGGGTTCCTTCAAGCAGGCGCTGGCGGCGCAACTGGCCAGTGACGACGAAACGCTGACCGACGACGAATTGCGTGATATGGTGAAACTCATCAAAGCAGCACGAGAAAAGGGAAACTGAGTAATGAATACTGAATTCGGATTCATTCCGTTCATCGGACAGCCGTATTTCCTGCTGGACATTGTGATCAAGTCAACTGTAATTCTGGTGTCTGCATTTGTCATGACGCGACTGATGAGACACTCTAGTGCGTCGGTCCGACATTACGTCTGGGGGGTCGCGATTTTCGCGACACTGGCATTACCCGTCATCAACGGGTGTCTGCCGAAATGGACAATCGATGCCTTTTCCGCAAGTAACCCGGCTGCCGATCACTCCATTGAATCACTGCCTGACGCCTTACCGTTATTCAAGAATCCGCACCCGGCGCTGATGAGCGTTCCCGCAAGCAAGCCGCAACAGCAGCCTGCTTCCAGGAATTCCTCAGTGAACGTCGTCGAAATCAACAGCTTAAAAAACATTCCCGCGTTGCTCCCGGACACAGCAACATTCTGGAATGTATTCTGGCTGACGGGAGTAGTGCTGATGTTGATCCGACTGGCGATCATGCGAATTCAACTACAGACGGTTTCCCGAGAGTGTGACGTGGTGACGGAGGGTCGATTATTCGATTCGCTTGAGACATGTCGCGCTGAACTAGGTCACCCACAGTCCGTGAGACTGCTCATCACCGATCAGCCGATCATCCCGATGACGTGGGGAGTACTGCATCCGTCGATTCTGCTCCCGCGCGAAACTGAGAGCTGGCCGGAGCATGAGGTCCGTTGTGTTTTCCTGCATGAACTGGCCCACGTTTCCCGTCGCGATTGCCTGTCGCAGTTGGTTGTGCAGATCTCGTGCGCGCTGTACTGGTTCAATCCCCTGGTCTGGATTGCAGCCCGGTGCGTGTTGATCGAACGGGAACTCGCCTGTGATGATATCGTGTTGCGTAACGGGACACGTGCGTCAGACTATGTAGCACAACTGATGCAGGTGGTGTCGCGATTTCAGTCAAACAGGATGCTGGAATCTACGACAGTCTCCATGGCCGCCCGGAATGGTTTTGCCCAGCGACTGAAAGCGATTCTCCATGAAACACAGGATCGACGCCCGGTCCGCCTGCGGACTATGGTTTCACTGGTGGTTGCGTTTATCGGACTGACGGGTTTACTGGGAGTCTTCCAAATTACTTTCACCGGGACAGCCCACGCGCAACAGGTTAGTCCGATCCAGACTGCAGAACAGGAAACTAAGCCGGAATCCAACGTCCAGGAGTCAATCGCCAAACCGCCTGAGAAGAAAGAGGCGAAATCAGTTCCTGAGACGCCACCGACTCAGGAGAAGTCCAAAAAGGAAAACCGATCAAAGCGGAAGGCGCAGAGTCAAGAACTTTTGAATGGAAGAAAACGCGCAGTCCCGGTTCCCGATGCAAACCGGCCTGCGACGCGGTCGTTGAATATTGTGTTTGCGCATGATCCGGGAATCGGAAACTATGACGGAATTGTGGGACGTCCCCACGACGTCTGGAATTCCGTCGACATTGGCACGACGGCGGTTGACTATACGCGATATAGCGATGCCAGCCCCAGTACGGCGCGGTTGCGAATCACGCGTCACGACGGCGAATGGGGGATTACCGGTCAAACCGGGATCTTCCACGGTTATATCTATCACAATTGTCGCTGTGTCGATCTGGAAACTAAAGTGCTCGACCTTCCGACTGGAAAGTACAAAATCTATGTCTTCGCGCATGGGGATGCGCCGGAACAAAACGCGGACATCGAACTGAAAATCGGCCAGCGAACTGTCGGCAGAAAAGCGACCGCCAACGACGGCACCTGGGATTTCCGCACCCAACCCTATCGAGAAGGTCTGCAGTATGTCAGCTTCGACTTCACAATCAGAGCCGGCGAAGAACTGGACCTCATCAGCCACCGCGCTGGCAGCGATTATTCCATGTTCAACGCGATTCAGATCGTACCACTCACAAAACAGGGTAAGTAGCCGATTAACAGCATTCCCCCCTTAAGCTTGGAAAGCAGAAGTGAATTTGACTTTTTTACGGCCCTTCTTACTTCGATTACTTCTTGTCCCGCTTCCCCTCGCGGCCTTTCAGCTGGTTTAACTGCTTCGACAGATCACGGCTCACGTCGGTTCGATCTTTGAGGACATTCGTGTTTTCAAGAGGGTCAGTCTGGTGGTCGTAGAGCATCCGCGAAGTGAGTTTCCCCCTGGGGTTTGTGTATTCGGTGTAGCGGAGCGTGTCGGTGCGGATGGTGTCGCCATTACGGAAGCGGCTGACCGCGGCCTGCTTCCATTTCGTGTCGGGATCACGCATTATACCGACGAAACTCTGGCCCTGCAGGTGTGCCGGCTGGGGAATACCGGTTAAATCACAAAGTGAGGGATAGACGTCAATCGATTCAATCAGCGCTGACCTGCGCTGGCTTCCTTTGATGCCCGGCGCCCGCACGATCAGCGGAATCCGCAGGGAACTCTCGTAGCAACTGTGTTTGCACCAGAGGGTGTGATCGCCGAGGTTCCAGCCGTGATCGCCCCAGAGGACGACGATCGTATTGTCGCTCAGCTTCAAGCGGTCGAGTTCGGCCAGCAGCTTGCCGATCTGGGCGTCGGTGTAACTGACGCAGGCGTAGTAGCCGTGAATCAGATTGCGGGCGGTTTCCTCAGAGACCGGCCCTTTGGGGGGAATGCCGGCGTAAGCCCGTAATTCGCCGGAATGGTGAATCGATTCCTGGGGTGCGTCCTGGGGGACCTTGTAATTCTCGGGCAGTTGAATTTTGTCGTGATCGTAGAGATCCCAGTATTTCTGCGGCGCGATAAAGGGGAGATGCGGTTTGAAGAATCCGACTGCCAGGAAGAAGGGTTCAGGCTGCTTGTTCAGCCGTTGCAGTGTTTCAATGGCCTTCTCAGTCAGTACGCCATCCGCGTAGGCATTGTCGGGCACGTCGGCTGCTTCCCACGCGGGACCACGCTTCCCTTTGCCCTGCTGTTGTCGTTGCGCATGCAGTTCCTGATTTTCCGGTCGTTGATACCAGGCAACACCCTGCGGACGCCATGCCGGCTCCGACCAACCTTGCGCATTGTCTTTCGGGTGATGGAAGATCTTTCCCAGCGAAGCCGTGTAGTAGCCGTTCTGTTTGAACTGCGTATTCATCGTGGTGATGCCAGGCGCGTCCTTCTCAGCCCAGGCCAGGAAGTTGACAAAACGATTCCGCGCGGGGCGAATCCCTGTCATCAGACTGGCCCGCGAGGCACCACAGGTCGGCACCATGCAAAACGCTCGCTCAAACAGTACGCTGCTCTCGGCGAGTTTGTCGATATGCGGCGAATGAATGTGCTGCTTGCCGTAACAGGCCAGTTCCGGCCGCAGGTCGTCGACGGCGATGAACAGCACGTTCGGTCGTTCCGCGGCGTGAGTGGGTGTAACGAAAAAAAGAACAAACAGGAATAGCAGCGAGCGTTTTTCCATTAGGAATTCCTGAGGTCTCGTATATAGGTTCAAATTGATGGTAACAAACAGACAACCTGGGACAATTTAATGCTACTCGAAAGAGCGAAGAAATAGAATAAGCAGTACTGCACCAGCAGCCATTAAAAACAGACTTAAAAGTGCTATCAGACCTTTTCGATCGAACTTGCTTCCAGAATATTTACACCATTCATGTATTATGCCACCCGATAAAAAAGCAATCAGGCTCGAAGAACAAATTACATAAAGCACAAATTCAGGCAACGATTTTGGGAACATTGGTGCTAGAGCGTCAAGGTAGGGCGAAGGTAGATTCTCTGACTGATGTGCTCCCCACACACCTATTGGTAGAGCCAGGAAAAAACCGGATGGAAACAGGGTAGCGAAGAATATCTTGCAAAGGAAGATCACAATTGATGGGCATTCTTCCAGGGGAGCAGGGACGGTCGTACTGGAATCGGTTTCTGGCATCTCAATATCATCCCTTTATAATCACAACTATCTGTAATACAAATCTTCTCTAATCACTTTTTTATTCCTGACTGCTTCCATTCACCAGCAATTGTTACCATTCTTGGCCGCCAATCACATTAGTATGAATGAGCATCAGCCAGACGCCATAGGAAAGGGGGATCAACGATAGTAAGATAAATCCATAGACGATGATGCGATCCAGCTTGTCGACGGAAACGCCAGCGAACAGCCATTTCGCCAATTTTAAAAACCCATAGAGGGCGAACGTGATCCCAACAATCAACCAAGCATCTTTTCGGAACAGCGTTGAAAGGTAAATCAGGGTAATCGCAATCATGAACAAAGCAAGATAGATGCCTCGAACGATACGATTGTAAAATTGATGGTTTTGAATCATGGAATGCTTTCTGAAAACATGATCCTATTCGAATCCATTCTATTGAGTAACCAACAAAAAATGTAGGGGGAGACCCATGTGTCTCCCCGCGTATCGACGTACGTTGCGAGTTGCCGTTTCCATGCAGAAGTTAGTTCCATCGTAAGAGTAAATCGGCTTCGATCATCCACAGGCGGGCGGACACATGGGTCCGCACCCTACTTTTCCGAGACACAAGCTTTAGCACATTTTTTCTACCACGAAATTCACGAAAGAACACGAAAGATAGATTCGACGATGATTCCACTTTCGTGCTTTTTTGTGTTTTTCGTGGTAGTGAAATTCGATTTCAGATCCACGTTCCAGTTCTCTGTCAACGTAAACGGCGGCTGGCGCCGTGCCGCTCATATGATTGTAGGACAGTCTATAAATCCTGTGGTTTTCAGCTACTTCTTTTCAAAACGAAAAATGCCTTCGCCCCCTTTGACGGTCTGGACGGTGTAATACAGTTCGCCGTCTGCGTCGGTGCCGAAGGACATGACGGGGATACCGCCTGCGCTGATTAGCATATTTCGTTTCACTTCGCCTGACTGTTCGTCGTATTCGAGCGCCCAGATTTTGCCCGAGACAAAGTCGGCATAGACATACATGCCTTCGAGTTCAGGCAGCCGCTTGCCGCGGTAGACGGTGCCGCCTGTGATCGAACGGCCCACGCGGTGATCGTATTCCCAGATGGGGTCGATGAGTTCTGCTTTCGTCGTCTGCGGACGATTACCAAAATTTTGAGTGCCTTCATGAACACTCCAGCCGTAGTTGCCCCCTTTTTTGATGATGTTGATTTCTTCCCAGAGATCCTGGCCGACATCGCCGGCGTACAATGTTCCGGTTTTCGGATCGAAGCTCAGTCGCCAGACATTCCGCAGGCCGTAAGCATAAATTTCCGGTTTGGCTTTTGCCTGACCGACAAACGGGTTGTCCGCGGGAATCGCGTAGTGCTTGCCATTGGCTGTTTTGTTGACGTCAATTCGTAAAATGGAACCGAGTAAGTTTTCCAGGTTCTGACCGTTGCCCAGCGGGTCGTTGCCGGAACCGCCGTCACCGAGGCCGATATACAGATAACCGTCGGGACCGAATTCAATTGAGCCGCCGTTATGGTTTCCGTAAGGTTGATCGATGTCCATTACAATCTGCTCGCTGTCGGCATCGGCCTTGTTGGGATTGTCGGCGGAGACCTGGAAACGGGAAACAATCGATTTCCGCGGTGTTCCCTCGGCTGTGTAATAAACAAAAAACTGCCCGTTTTCTTTATAGTCGGGATGAAAGGCCAGCCCCAGCATGCCTTCTTCGTTGTTTTTTTTCCAGGGAGCCACTTTTGAACGAATATCGAGAAACAGTTTCGTTTTCCCGGGAGATTTTTTATCGATAACATGAATCATGCCACTCTGCGTCGCGACAAAGATGCGTCCGCTGCCGTCGTTGGCGTGCGTGATCACCATCGGACGTAACGGGACCACTTTCCCCAACTCTTCATCAACGGCTTGCCAGCCTTCCCATTCCAGTTCCGGGAACGCGGGAACGCCCTGTAATGCCAGTTCGCCATCACTGGGATCTTTGACGGAATCATCTGCGGGAATTTCTCTGATCTTGATATTCCGGAAAGAGACCAGGTCATTGTGGTCCTGCAGGGCGATGTGCCCTTTGGTCGGTTTGCCGAATTTCGGAAATTTGGCAAACTTGCTGGCAGCGACCTGTTTGTTCCAGTCGTCGCTCCCTTTATTGAAGCGATAATACAACACGCCGTTCATGATGACTTCGGACTGCTTGGGACCGACTCTGAGAAAAAGATGATTCCATTCGCCCGCGGGACGTGTCGCATCGACAACCGCCGGTGTGACTTTTTTGCCTTCTGATTCAGCCTGGATCATCCATTTGGGAGTCGCCGGTTTGTAAAGCTGATAGAGCCAGCCTGCTTTCTGCGGGTCGTGGCCGTCGACGTTGTCCTGAATCTGGACTTCCGGGCCTGTGCGCCAGGGTGTCTGTTCTTCCTCGGTAACGTGAAACATCAGGCCGCTGTTGCCTGCTTTGGAAATACGATACTCAAGCGAAATTTCGAAGAACTCGAACTGATCGTCGGTGATAATGTCGCCGGCCCCTTTTGCGGAGCAGGAGAGCACGCCGTCTTTGATCGTCCAGCCATCATTGACGCCTTCCTTCTGGTAGTTCCGCCAGCCGTTGGTGGTTTTGCCATCGAACAACAGTTTCCAGCCACTTTTCTGTTCCGCCTTCGAAAGTTTGTTTAACGCGTTCTCGGACTTTTCCGCTGCAGAAGCCGTCAGAGTCAGACACGCGGACAGCAACAGCGTCAGCAGGGTTTTGGAGTTTCGAATCACAGGTGCGCTTCCTTTATGAATCAGCAATCAATTTGAATTGAGGGTATGGGTATCGACTTAAAGAGAAAACCATTTATTCCCATCCTACCGTTATCCAATATTTCCCAACCGGAATCAACAGTAAATGCATAAATGAATGCGGCGTCTATAATGGAATGGCATCCGCAGGACGATTCTGTATACTCTCGAATGAAACGGAAATCCCGGATTTCGAGGCGGTCATGGCAGGCTGCCCTTTTTTCAACGTATCGCAAACAGATCTCAGTCAACGAATCGAGGCATCGAATGAAACGTTTCATCAAACCCTCGATATTTCATCCGCTTACATTGTGTGGCGTGTTTACCGTGGTTGATGCTGCCGTGCCGCTGTGTGACAAACACCAAATGAGGTTAACATGAATTTCATCCCCCGACAGTTTGTTTTTATAGCCGTACTGGGTCTGGTCACCAGTACTGGCGCAGAGGAACCGAAACAAACAAAACCGCCTTCCGCAGCAAAACAATTCGACTACTCCCCCGCCATCGATCGCTTGCAGACGGCGATTCGACACGAGGTCGAACAGAAACAGTTGCCCGCGTTTTCCATTTCGCTCGTCGACGGTGATAAACTGGTCTGGGCCGAGGGATTTGGATTTCAGGACAAGGACCGGAAATTCCGTGCCACAGAGAACACGGTTTACCGCGTCGGTTCGGTCTCGAAGCTGTTTACCGATATCGCTGTGATGCAACTTGTCGAAAGCGGGGCCCTCGATCTCAACGCGCAGGTGCAGACGTATCTATCCGAATTCCAACCGTCCAATCCCTTCGGCGGCGAGATTTCGGTTCTGCAACTCATGACGCACCGGTCGGGGCTGGTGCGTGAATCGCCGGTCGGCAACTACTTCGACCCTACCGAACCATCGCTGGCAGAGACCGTCGCCAGCCTCAACGATACATCCCTGGTTTACAATCCCGGCTCGAAGACGAAATACTCAAACGCGGCGGTCGCCGTTGTCGGCGCTGTGCTGGAGAAACAACTAAATGTCTCCCATGCCGCACAGGTTCGCCAGAAAATCCTCGATCCTTTGAAAATGAATCACAGCGATTTCACCGTGACGCCCGCCGTCGAACAACATCTCGCCACCGGCTGGATGCGAACCAACGACGGACGCCGTTTCGTAGCACCGACCTTTCTTCTGGGTACGGGGCCTGCAGGCAATCTGTATTCGAACGTAGTCGACCTGGCAAAGTTCCTGACTTGTCTGTTCAACGCAGGGCAATTCAAAGACGGTCAGATTCTGAAACGAGAGACCTTTCAAACGATGCTCGCGCCGCAGAAAGACCCCGATGGCAAACCGCAGCGTTTTGGGATCGGTTTTGCGATTCAGGACTTTGACGGCTTGACCAAAGTCGGACACGGCGGCGCCGTCTACGGTTTCTCGACGCAACTGGAAGCGCTCCCGGAACGCAAGCTGGGAGTGGCCGCCATTGCTTCGCTGGATGGTACAAACGGCGTCGTGGGTCGTCTGGCTGACTACGCTTTAAGACTCATGCTGGCAACGCAGGACGGCAAACCGCTTCCCGTTTACCGCATGACTGGCCCTGTTCCGAAAGAACGTGCGAAAGAACTGGTTGGTCTGTACCGTAACGCAGAAGAAAAGAAATCTGCCCGCATCACCGAGCTCAACGGCAATCTGTTTCTGCACCGCGGTTCCTTTCGCTACGATCTCAGGTCCGCCGCCGATGATGGCACGGTTCTGACCGACGACTCCATCGGCTCTGGTACCGCAGTGGAACTGGAAGGCAAGGACGTTCTCAAAGTGGGCACAACAAAATTTCAACGCGCCCTCGATACGCCACCGCCGCCGACTTCGGCAGACTGGAAAGGTCTGATCGGCGAATATGGCTGGGATCACAACACGCTGTATATTCTGGAAGACGAAGGCCAGTTGTACGCGCTGATCGAATGGTTCTATTATTACCCGCTGAAACAGATCGACCGGAACACGTTCGAGTTTCCCGACTACGGCCTGTATCACGGCGAACACCTGAAATTCACGCGAGACAAAGAGGACGTTGCTACCGAGGTCGTTGCCGCCGAGGTGAAGTTTCTTCGCCGCGAAGTCGGTACAAAAGATGGCGAGACCTTTCAGATCACGCCCGTCAAACCGATCGACGATCTCCGCGCTGCAGCGCTCGCCGCTTCACCCCCGCCCGAACCGGGCACGTATCGCCAGCCGGCACTGGTAGACCTGACAGCCCTTGATCCGACGATCAAACTCGATATCCGTTACGCCACCGAAAACAATTTCACCGGAGCCGTTTTCTACAAACAGGCCCGCGCGTTCATGCAGCGCCCCGCCGCCGAAGCGGTGGTGCGTGCCAACGCCCGACTCAAAGAGCGCGGCCTCGGGCTGTTAATCCACGACGCTTATCGCCCGTGGCACGTCACGAAAATGTTCTGGGATGCGACGCCCGGCGAGTTCAAAGATTTCGTCGCCAACCCCGCCCGCGGCTCGCGTCATAACCGCGGCTGTGCTGTGGATCTGACGCTGTATGATCTGCAGACAGGCAAACCGATCCAGATGGTCGCCGGCTACGACGAATTTTCACCACGCTCGTTTCCGTTGTACCCGGGTGGCACGTCACGCCAGCGCTGGTACCGTGAATTACTGCGGCAAACAATGGAGTCCGAAGGCTTCACCGTCTTCCAATACGAATGGTGGCACTTCGATTTCAAAGACTGGAAACAATACCGCATCGGCAACCAGACGTTCGAAGCCATTGATCAATCACACTGATGCTGATTTTTACTACCACGAAAGAACACGAACGTTTCTGTTCGATGGTTTTGAGCTACAGTGTCTTTTCACTCAACGATGCCTGGAGCAGTTCGCTAGAGACAGCGACCAGTAAAAAATTAATGCCCTCTGAAACCAGAGTTCCAGAGGGCAGAGCCGATCGGCCGCTCCTGTACGATTAAGTTGTTTTAAGTTGTTTTAAGTTGTTTTCTGATTAAAATATTCTGGAAAATCTAGTTTGTGTTTTCAAATGGGTTGACTTATCCGTGCTACCTGTTTATTTTCTAGCCACAATTTTGATATTGAGTCTCAGTATCACAAATGGCTCTTGCCCGCCTTATCGCCAGCACCACTAGATGCCTGTTTTAGCATTCTGTGAAGTTGCTCGGCCCGCTTATTCGCCGCAACTCCTTAACTAAATATTATTTATGTATCAAGGAGAGAACCATGTATCTATCGGTACCCACTCGTCGTCGTGCATTCACCCTGATCGAATTACTTGTTGTGATCGCTATCATTGCCGTTTTAATTGCCCTGTTACTCCCCGCCGTTCAACAGGCCCGCGAAGCAGCGCGGCGGACGCAATGCAAAAACAATCTGAAGCAAATGGGCATTGCGATGCACAGTTATTACGATGCCTATACCCGCTTTCCCATCAGTCAAAGCTGGTCCAGCCTGGGGCCGGAATATGCCATCTCCGCCTGCTGGGCTCGCAGTCTGTTACCCTACCTGGATCAGGGCAACATCACTGGTAAGTACAATGATTCTCTGCCGCACGTCGACCTTGCCAATCGCCCTGTGATCGGTGAATCTCTGCCGTTATTTAAATGCCCTTCCTCTCCTGCACCGGCTGTGGTGGAAATGACCGTGGATCATTCAGCCTTTCACTATCAAGGCACGACAGATGGAGAAAAAATCAAAGTCGGCATCAATGAGTATGCGTGTTCTTCCAATACTTACATCGGCGGTGTCTCAAGCCATGGTTTGATGCCTTATAACGATTACTCGACCAAAATTTCTGAGGTGACCGACGGTCTGAGTAATACATTCCATGTCGTCGAAATCGCCGGTGGGGGAACGATCTATGGAGCGGATCGCCAGGTTCTCGATACGAATAACAGTTTGCACTGGCGGGTCTGGTCGGGATTCAGCCGCTTGTCATTGCGTGGTTACAGCTACGACGGTGTCACCGCGTATGGTGGTAACTGCACGGTGAACTGTAACAGTGGTGGATCCAATCCCTTCAGTTTCCATGTCGGAGGCGCACAAGTTCTGCTGGGCGATGGCTCCTGCAGATTTGTCAGCGAAAACATTGATTATGAAACCATCAACCGGCTTGTCACACGCGATGACGGCGAACCGGTCGGAGAATATTAAATCAGGCTGCCGGTACATTCCGCTGATGATTTGATCTTTTGATATACAGTTTCATGCTACAGATATAATACAGGAATTTTGAGATGAATGGTGTCAAGTTTTCGCTACTGCTGCTACTTACCGGAGGACTTCTGAGCGGATGCAGTAGTAAATATGATGATGGTCTGGTCAAGCAGCAGGTTACGGGAATGGTTCTGGTGAACGGGAATCCTGAAAAAGGAATAGCCGTCATCTTCAAACATACTGATCCCGGTGTGACCAAAAACGCGGCACGCCCCGTAGCCATCACTTCGGAAGATGGTAGTTTTGCACTGTCCACGAATGCAGACAAGGATGGCGCCATCGCCGGTACATATCAGGTTTCGTTTCACTGGCCCGAAAGTGCCAGCAGTACGCGGGATTTTCTGGATGGCAAATACATAAAAAGCAGTAGTCCGGAATTCAATGTGGTGATTGGTGAACAAGACATGCAACTGCCTCCCTTTGAATTGAAAGCCTCCCCAAAATCAGTTGCGGCGGCACACAAAGCGTTAAAACAGAAACGTCCACTGAATTAATACCAGGTCAGACTGGTCCCTCTTCCCCACCAAGGTTACTCCCGTGAAGCAGTCAGAAACAAGCCCCCTCATGGATCAGTCTGACGGTGATCTTTCCCCGGCCAGGACGCAAGTGGAAGCACACCCAGGCTCCGCAAAGCAACGGAGTTTTCCCTATCGAAAACTCTTCTGGAAGTGGCACCTGTATGCCGGTCTTTTGGGAGGACCGTTACTGATTCTGATTGCGATCACCGGGGCTTTACTGGTCTTCTCACCTGAGATAGACGAATGGCTTCGCCCCGATCTCTGGATCATTGAGCCGGCCGCAGCGGAAATAAACAGTCAACCCGTGTCCGATCAGACTATGGTCGAAACCGTGCAAACGAGGTTCCCCAAAGAAACCATCGTGTTATATCGACAGAACCAGAGGCCGGATCAGCCTTATCAGTTTCTATTATTTGGGAACCCGAAAGAGGGGATTCACGATGTGTGGGTTAATCCTTATACTGGAGAAATCACCGCCGACCGGATGCGGGAAACCGCATTCGTGCGAATCGTTGAGCAGTTACACCGTCGCCTGTTAAGTGGTGAAATCGGCAGTTCCATTATTGAGTTAATCACAGGCTGGGGGATTGTGCTGACGTTGACAGGCTGCTTTCTGTGGTGGCCGCGGACGGCAAAAGCATTATGGAACGGCCTGACGTTATCGTTTCGTGGATCGGCTTACAAAATCAACTGGCGTCTGCATAACACGGTTGGAGTCTGGGTTGCGTTTTTTGTGCTGATGATGTGCCTGACAGGAATGGTTTTCTCAACGTATTCCGGCAAACTGTATCGCAGCGTCATGACTGCGACAGACTTCAACAAAACGGCCGCCACGGCCTCACTCAAATCTGTACCACAGTCGGGGAAGTCGCCCGTTTCTATTGACCAGTTAATTAAAAAAGTGCGGCTAGACCTTCCCGAAAATGTTCCTCTGAACGTACGCTGGCCCCGTGATAAAACGGGATGTTTTGTGATTACCACAGATCGTAATCTACGACCTTTATGGTCAGATCGGTCTCAGTTTCAAACCTGGACCTTCGACCAATATTCAGGAGAGCAACTGGCATTTTCCCACTGGGATGATCTTCATCCCATGCGACAGTTTTCGGCATTCAGCATGACAGTTCACTACGGCTCCATTTTTGGCTTGCCGACAAAATTGATTGCATTGGTTGCCTGCCTGGGAGTTCCCATACTCGCGATCACCGGTTATCTGATCTGGTGGTGGAAGCGAAAAGGAAAGCGGCAGAAATTGAATCAGCGGCGAACGCAGACCAATCAAACCGAGACGCGGAAGAACCCGCCTATTCCCAAAACTCTGTTCGCTCTTTTGATCATCGTCGGTATCGTTTTTCCCACAATCGGTCTGTCATTTCTGTTACTTCTCGCTTACGAGATGATCCGCTTCTGGTATCCAACAAAAAGTACAAACATTAGCTAGCCGATCCAGATGGTCGCCGGCTATGACGAATTTTCACCACGCTCGTTTCCGTTGTACTCAGGTGGCGCAGTTGTTACCTATGTGTCCAGCCTGAATACTTGCCAACAGTGATCGAGAGAACGCCCGCGCAGGAACCCAATGTAGGGGCCGCCCTATGTGGCGGCCCGTGGTAGTGGGGTTGTTTATTAGTTGACCTGCGGAGTTGATTCCGGTTCCATTCTATGCTTAAAATTTTCCCACCTCGTCAGGCGGGCGGACACATGGGTCCGCCCCCTGCTATTAAGTCATCCTCGATTAAAAATATTTTTCTTTCATACCCCTGCTTCGTTCCTGCATCAAAAATGTCCGCGACAGATCAGCTTCACAGTCACCCGTCAGTAGATTCGGGCCACCGGGAGGCTGTCTGCCTGCGGACAACATTTTCTCAGATCAGTCGAACTCTTATAAACATTTCAAGAAGGCGACCAGTGCCTGCTTTTCCTGCTCCGACAGGCCTGTCTGCAGCACCAGATTATAGAACTCGACGGTATCGGCCAGCGTCAGCAACCGGCCATCATGGTGATACGGCGGCGAATCTTTAATCCCACGCAGTGTAAACGTCTTAATGGGACCGTCGGCGATATTATACTGTCCTCTGACCATCTCCGGTTTGTAAAACCGTTCCAGATGCAGGTCATGCATTTTGTTGTCCAGGTAAAACGGAGGCTGATGGCAGTCTGCACAACGGCCTTTTTCAAAGAAAACCTGCTGCCCCTGCAGCTCAAGCTCTGTGGATTTTTCCGGGATCAACATGCCGAACACATCCAGTTTGGGTGCTGGCGGAAAATCGAGCATATTCTGCATTTGTGCCATCATCGCGACGGCGTCGCTCCGGTTGGGAAGATGCACGCCCTTCTTGGCGGCAATCACATGGTCGCCGTCGAAATACGCGGTTCTCTGTTCAAACTCGGAAAAATCTTCAATACTCCGCAAGGAACGCTTCGATCCATGTATCTGCTGATTAAACATCCCGCGCAGACTGACGGTATCCAGCCGGAAACGCGCCGCTTGCGGACGTGTATCGGGGTTAAGATGATAAGCCGCATTCGTGTGGCCATTCACATGGCAGTCCAGGCAAGTCACTCCCAGACTGGGCTCCCGCGACTTGCGATCTTCGGTCTGATTAAACTGCTGTTGCGGGAAAGGGGTCAGCAGCAATCGCATGCCTTCCATTTGAACCGGCGTCACTTTCCCTTTGAGTAACGTATAATAATTCTTGATCGAAAGTACCTGGCCTTGAGAAACATCGCCCAGATCGGGACGAGTGGTGAGAAATACTGGCGGGGGATACTCGGGAATCAGATGCTCGGGTAAATCGAAATCAATATCGAATCGGGTTAAATCCCGGTTTTCAGCTTTTTTGATCGCGTCAATCTGGTTCTTCGGAAAGACCTGTCCCCCCACTGGATGTTTGGTATGAGGCAAAGGACGGAACCCAAGGGGAAACAAATTCGCCTGTTTGATTTCTTCAGGAGTCGCATCCGACAATTCCTGCCACGTTACCCCCCCGTGTAATTTCACACGCACGCCATCCTGAACCGCTTTCCTGCCCGCAGACATCATCGCTTGCGAAGGTTGATCACTCATGTCATATCGCTGCTGAAACAGGCTCTTCTGCCCGTCCATGACCTCCGGTTTCTGCGACACATCTCCCTCCACGACCTCGTCAAACGGCTGATCGATCACGACCGGCATGTAGGTTTGAGCGGGTAAAACCGGCTTTGCGTCGTCTGCCTGTTGTGCCTGCACCACTGCGGACAGAGACACGGTGAGCATACTGAGAATAAAGATTCTGCTGATCTGCTTGCGTCGCATCCTTTTGTTCCTTATTTATGGAGGTTGAATGATTTTGCCTCCTCGACAATGTTTCCATTCGGCCCCCTGAACCGGACGAACTCACCATGCTGAAGAGACGCTTTGAAGCTACAAACGATAAGAGTGATTGCATTTGTTATGCCAATGACAGGCCGTTACCGGGTCTTCATCAGTCCACAGATTCATCTGCACTCTATTTTGTGCAGAATGCCTCGAACAGGGCAAGAATATTTATGAAACGGGAGGCAATACGGAAATCCCACAGGCGGCAGATTTCCGAGCAGAGTGGCACATTTGAAGCCAGCAGCAGCGGCCATCGATCTGACTCTCCCTGATTCTGATTCGTTTTTTTACCACGAAAAACACGAAAAAGCACGAAACCTTAAATCGCACGCAACGGAATTTTCGTGGCTTTCGTGAATTTCTTAGTAATGAAACTTGGATTGGATTCAGGCTTTTATTTATCTGGCTGACCCAACGGCGGCTCGCGCCGTACCGCTCATTTTTTGATTTACGCGTTTGGTGGGGGGAGAAATACTTATTAATTCAATCTAATCCTCCCCGCACGCAGCGAATTTGTGTCCTATAGTTTGATATCTCTGTACTATATTTTTCTGAATAATTTGAATTGTTCTGCAGTATTCATACTGAAGCAATTCGATTTTTTACTCAGAGTAAAGGCAAAAGGTCTCCATGAAGAACGCGGCCGAAGAGTTGAACACAAGTATCCTGTCTGAATGCCGAGTGCTTCTGGTGGAAGACTCGCTCGAAAACCAAAATCTGGTTTCAAACTTCTTAAAACAGGCAGGCGCTGACGTATCCCTTTCAGACAATGGGCAGCATGCCTTTGATCTTGCGTTAGAAGCGCATACGCAAGGTTTCCCTTTCGATATCATCCTCATCGAAATGCAACTACCGGTTTTAGATGGTTGTGTCGTCACAAAAAAACTGCGTGCAGCAGGATTCAGAGGCCCCGTGATTGCTCTGACAGCCTGCGAAACAAGCTACAGTCGGCAGAAGTGTACTGAATCTGGCTGTGATGATTACCTGATCAAACCCGTTGATCCAACGCAACTGATCAATCTGATGTCTCTCTATTTGTCACAGCTAAAGCAAAAAAAACAGTTTAATCGCGCTGCCAAAGTTTTTTTAAATTTAGATGGCTGAAACCGCTTCTGAGAGTGCATCAGTGAGTGAACGACAAAGTATTCGAGAGGCGCCGGCCAGGTTTCCCTTGATCAAGTTCTACGAAGGCGGCACTGTATTGTGTTCCGTTTTTCTTGAGGGCTAAATCAAACGGTTTACCAGCCTGAATCTGGGCGGCATCAATCATTCGCTGGTAGTAAGGGTCGCCGTTCTTAAAGACGACGATTACATATTGGCCCTTCCATTGCGATTTTTGCGGTAGCGTTTTAACCGCCTCAGCCTTCACCCAGAATGGTTGTTTGACCGTCTGCCAGCCTTTTTCCGCTGGAGGCTCGGCTGTGGTTAAGTTGATTGGGTGCGATGAGAAAAAAAGCCACCATAAGAGGACAGAGACAGCAAGGACTCCACTGGCAATCAATGCCCCCCGCTTCCCAGAACGAGCAGAAGCTGGTTTTAGACTTTCCGATTGATCTGCAGCATCATTCATAGCTGACTTTCCTGAATCGAAGGCTGTGGTAGTTGCAGCGAACCTTGTCTATCCGACGTGTCTCCCAGCCAGCTGCCGGTCAGCCACTTGTTTGTGACCTGACGTGCTGGTAGAGAATCCTCATCACCAAAATCGTAACAGCCGGTTGATTAATTGTCGAACATTTTCTGTCACGTCAGTCAATTTTTCTTCACGAGTATTCAACGGGAGCAGCAATACATTCGCTGAATTGAAAACCGGATCTGGCCGTCGCCCTGACCAATCGAGCTCTGCGGGATGTATCACTGAAAAACGACTCCGCTCTCATTGCTGATTACAAACAGGCTCTAATGCGCACGAGACCTGGTCGATTTAAGAACACACCAGAGAAGGGACTTCGTTCGCCGAGTCATCTGCTCGGCAGTGTGACCTGATTCTGATTCGTTTTTTTCTACCACGAAAATCACGAAAGACACGACATTTCGATTTCGTGCGATTTAAATTTTCGTGGCAGTCATACCGGACGCCTTTTTCAACTCCGGAACTCATCGCGCACTGTTCGGGGCTGGTGCGTGAATCGCCGGTCGGAGATGACTTCCATCCCACCGAACCTTCGCTGACAGAGACCATCGCCAGCTTTAACGATACCTGCCTGATTTACAAACCCGGCATGAAGACGAAATACTCGAACGCCGCGGTAGCCGATGCGGCGCGGTGCTCGAGAAACAACTGGGTGTCTCACACGCCGCACAAGTTCGCAAGAAGATCCTCGATCCTTTGAAAAAGGAACAGAGCGGAATCGAATGTTGCGCTACGCCCGATAAATATCCTGCGGCAGTATCATGCGTGGCTGATACTTTTTTCTGTTTCACAATGAAACGGTATTGAATTTTTGGTTTATTTAAAAATCCAGTTTTTTTTTTTAAAAAAAACACTTGCATTACTTAATGAATATTTGTGATCATGTAAACATACCTGCTCTCGAAGATTGTTTCAGATCTTCTAATCGAGGATAAGGCTACCACCAGATGCGAAGGTGGACCGGTATAGCTTTCGTTATTCTCTACTCTCATTTCTTATCTGCAGGGGAAATTTCATGAGACCGCATCCCAAAGATCGCTTTTCTGAAGCCGCGGCTTCTTCCAAATTGATTGTTCCCCGCAAGGGCTTCACGTTGATTGAATTGCTGGTGGTGATCGCCATCATTGCCATTTTGATTGCACTGCTACTGCCGGCTGTCCAGCAAGCCCGTGAAGCAGCCCGGCGGAGTTCCTGTAAGAATAACCTGAAACAAATGGGACTGGCGCTGCATAACTATCACGAAACACATAGCGTGTTCCCGTTTGGTCAAATGCATCCGATCTCAACGGCTCTGCTCGGTGAAGACCGCCGGACCATGTGGATGCATATGCTTCTCCCCTTCCTCGAACAATCGACTTTGTATAATACAATCAGTCCCCGATTTGTTGGAACGACTGGCGCTCTTACCTGGCCTGGTCGAGAAACCATTCTCCCCGCATTCATGTGCCCGTCTGACCCCGAATCTGGCAAAATTGAAACCGCCGGGGGTAGCAGACAGGGCTTTCATGGAAATTACGTCGTCTGTGCCGGCTCGACCACGTTTGGCACAACAGGACAAGGTCTCAGCTTGAATGGACTATTTTATGCCCGTTCTAAAACCAAAATGCGAGACATTACGGACGGGACTTCCAACACGGCGATGGCGAGTGAAATCCTGCTGACCCCGGATACTTCATCGCACGACCTGCGCGGGCGTTACTACAATGCCTGGGAAGGCAATGTCTGGTTCAGCACTTTGAATCCGCCGAACACAACGGTCGGCGACCGTTCATCCTACTGTGTTTCCGCAGTCCGGCGACCCTGTGCCAGTTCTGGAGAGAATGTGCAATATGCCAGGAGTATGCACGTGGGAGGCGCCCACACGCTGCTGGCTGACGGAGCCGTGAGATTTATTTCTGACAACATCGACACCACGACCTGGAATAACGTGGGAGCCCGCAATGACGGAAAAGTCCTGGGAGAATTCTGATCTCGTCTGATTGCGCATCGTGTTAAGTGTTAGAAGATCCTGTCGATGATAATCAAGCCTGCCTATCAACCAGTCTGTGAAGGCGAATCTCAGTTCTACTGGATACTAACAAAAAAGAATTTTATGGATGATCGTACGTACTTTTCAACTGTGATAAACCGAGATAAACCGAATTGAAAAACAATGGTATTGAATATAAATCCTGTGCAGAAATGGTTTTCGCTGATTTTCACTATGTGCGTACTCGTCGGCTGTGGCTCATCCGCTGACGGCGTCGTGCGTTATCCGGTCACGGGTACTGTGACATGGAATGGCCAGCCGCTTCCTGAAGGGGATATTATTTTCATCCCCACAGAGAAAACCGCTCGCCCGGAAGGGGCGGTCATCAAGGAAGGACAATTTGAACTGACACTCGCTCCAGGGTCGATGCGCGTGGAAATTCGCGCGTCACGAGAGACCGGCAAGATGATAGAGTCGGCCGTTGATCCAGGACAAAAGATTGCTGTTGTCGAAAACTATATCCCGGCAAAATACAACGACAAGAGCGAGTTGAAAGCGGAAGTCAGTGCGGATGGGGAAAATCAATTTCAATTTGAGTTAGCTCCCCAATAAGCAATTTCCTGACCCAGCGGGCGAACACAGGAATTCGCACCCTGCTTTTCAGACATCGGATCAGTTTAAGATAAATCTTTTTTACTACGAAAATCACGAAATGACACGAAAATTCCGTACCGTGGGATTTAAATTTTTCGTGCTGTTTCGTGTTTTTCGTGGTAGTTATTTTCAGACTGATCAATGCTGTGTTTTGCATATGACCGCTCACCGTGAGTGGCATTGTTGGCTTGCCAACAGTGATCGGGAGAAGACTCGCGCATTACCCAATACAGGTCCCTCCTCTATGCCGGCTCGTCGGATTGAAATGATTTGTTTGTGGACCTGCGGAGTTGATTCCGGTTCCGTTTTATGCGTGAAATAATTTCCCCCTCGCCAGGCGGGCGGACACGTGGGTCCGCGCCCTACTATTTTGATTCCCTGCTCTTTCGGTCACTGCCGGATTTTCATCTGCGGCTTGCTTAGCAACATCGGGTAGAATTTATTTCTGCGTGTATTAGACTGCCGTTAGGGGGGATGCTTTGTGCCGTCCGCTCCGTTCGGTTTTATTTGCTGAGCATGGAGGAGTATTCTGGCATGGGATGTCTGGTTTTAATGTTTTTGTACTTGTTGGCCCGGAATGTCAGGATTCGTGGTTTCGCTGAGGACCATTTTTGTAAAGGACGTGGTCGGGTCAAGCTGGCTTTGTCTGCTTTGCTCTGCTTCACACCAAACAATGTCGTTTTCAGGTCCCCGGCAATGTTTGTCCTGTGTTATATGCGTGTCATAGTGGTGCCAAAGCGAGGTACTCATAGTTCAGCTCGAAGTACGAAATTCTGTAATATCCGTCTCAAACCAGTCGGTTTTATAGTGACCGTTTTCACAGGGGCGCCGCTCTGCACTATCGCGGCGAATTCCCAACGCGCGCGACGCATAAACCGCATATTCGCGAGCGGCCCGTCGCTGTCAAGGGGTGTTTTTTCACTGGTCATTCGAGAATGGGGAACCAGAGTGAACTGTTCAGGAAAATTCGATTTTCATGCGAACGGCGAAACGACGGCAGCCGCGGTTACCTGTGAATTTCTGAGGAATTCCCGCAGACGGAACTTGAGAGTGGGGATGTTCAGCGGACTCTGTTTGGTATAGAATGATGGATAGTATTTCTCTTCTTTTTTTGACTGCGTTCTTTTTGACTGTGGTGACTGATTGTGCTGTTACGACTGTTTCTTTTATTCACGATCATTCCTTTAGCAGAGCTGTGGCTGCTGTTGTGGTTCAGTTCGCTGACCAACCCCACCGTTACGTTTGGACTGGTTCTGGTCACGGGAATCCTCGGTGCCTGGCTGGCACGCAAGCAGGGTTCGCAGGCGTGGAAGAAAATCCAGCTGCATCTGGTGCAGGGACAGCCTCCCACCGGAGTAGTGCTGGACGGCTTGATGATTCTGCTCGCCGGCGCGTTTCTGATCACCCCCGGCATTATGACCGACATGCTCGGGTTTGCACTGCTGATTCCCGCAGTACGCGAATCGCTGAAACTTAGAATTGGAGAATGGATCAAACAACGGGCGCTGATGCAGATCCAGACCCGCACCAGCTTTCACACCAGCAGCCAGGGTTTTCAGGAGTTCAACCAGACAACTCCGCCGCGCGACGATGAGAATATCATCGATGTTGAGTTCGTTCGTAAAAAAACTTCAGAAACAGATTGAAGCCGCTTTACAATTGCATCGGGTGAGGCGGCTCTTATAATCAGGAGAGCAGCGAAAATGTGCGTTGCCCGTTAACTTTCTTTAGTTATTACCCTCTGATTCTGTGGTCTCCTGTTTCCGCAGAGCGACTCTCAATTGCCTTCCCGCTTCTTAATTATTCAATTCAGGAATCAGCAATGACTGCGATCAACATACGACGTCTCTTCTCCGCTTTCTGCCTGCTGGCAGCGATGATTTTCACCGCATCGTTCGTTGCGGCTGAGGAACCTTACTGGAATCAGTTTCGGGGACCACACGCGGACGGCTCATCGCAGACAACCGAATTACCTGTGAAATGGAGCGAGAAAGAAAACATCGTCTGGAAAACGCCGATTCACGGTCGGGCCTGGTCATCGCCTGTGGTCTGGAAAGATCAGGTCTGGGTCACGACATCAACGCAGGACGGCAAAGAGCTGGGAGTCGTCTGTGTTGACTTCAACACAGGTAAGATTTTGATCGACAAAAAGATCTTTGATGTCGAGAAACCCCAGTTTATTGATCCGAGCAATTCACACGCCTCAAGCACGCCGATCATTGAAGAAGGTCGAATTTATGTGCATTACGGTGCTTATGGAACTGCGTGTCTCGATACGAAAACGGGAGATGTCCTCTGGGCCCGCCGCGATTATCCGTGTAATCACTGGCGCGGTGCGGGCTCGTCGCCGATCATTTATCAGAACCTGCTGATCCTGCAGTATGACGGTTACGATTATCAGTACGTCGTCGCGCTGGATAAAGCAACGGGCAAAGAAGTCTGGAAGAAAGATCGTGACATCGATTACGGAACCAAGAACGGCGATTTCAAAAAAGCCTTCGCGACGCCACGTGTGATTGAATATGAAGGGCGCGTGCAGTTGATCAGCCCGGCTGCGAAAGCAACCGTCTCGTACAACCCGCTGACGGGGGAAGAGTACTGGAAGTTTTATTACCCGCAGCATTCGGCCGCAAATCGACCGCTGTTTGATGGAGAGAAGATTTACGTCGGCACCGGTTTCGGGAAAGCGCATCTGTATGCGGTGAATCCGGGTGGCAAAGGAAATGTGACAGACTCGCATGTCAAATGGATTGAACAGAAGGGAATTCCTTCGAAGCCTTCGCAGTTGTTGATCGACGGCCTGCTGTATATGGTGGACGATAAAGGGATCGCCACCTGTCTGGATGCTGAAAACGGCAAGGAGGTCTGGAAAGAGCGAATGGAGCGGAGTTCGTTTTCCGCGTCCCCCATTTATGCGGATGGAAAGATCTACGCGACTGATCGAGAAGGAGTGACACGGGTTTTTGTTCCCGGAAAAGAATACAAGGAACTGGCCGCCAACAAGCTGGATGAAGGCTGTGTTGCTTCGCTGGCGGTCGCAGGGAAGTCGATTATTATGCGGACCGAGAACAATCTGTACCGGATCGAAGATAAGTCACAGCAGAAATAATCTGTGTAAGTAAGAGTTTATTGGATCAGCCGTCGGCAGCGGTGACGGCGAATTCGAGTCGGACGGCGGTCTCTTTCCCGACGGAAATTTTCCCGGTAAAGAAATAAGCGCCGCCCAGTTTTTCGGTGAGAGTGACATGGATGTCGAGTGTTTCTCCCGGCTTAACCATCCGCCGGAACTTGGTGTTATTCAATCGCGTGGCGACGGGAACTTTTCCTTCCGCGGGGGCATCGGTTTTCGCGATGAAAACGGCGGCGGCCTGCATGGCGGCTTCGCAGAGAATCACGCCGGGCAGCACGGGATGATCGGGGTAATGCCCTTGAAAGAGATCGAGATCGGGGGAGACGAATTTACGGGCATGAATGCTGTTGTCTTCGAGCGCGACGATTTCATCGAGCCACAAAAAAGGTTCCCGGTGCGGAATGCAGGCTTTGATTTCATCCAGATTCACGAGATCGTTCCGTTTCTTAGATTGCGGGGCAGTTTCAGAATTGAAAAAGCATCAAATGCGGGCAGCAGCAGGGGTCAGATATTTATCGACGTCGTTACTGACGATCACGCCGTAATTCACCGCTCCCAGCCAACCGGACATAATAATGCCGACCGAACCTGCGTGATACAGGCCAGCAATCTGCTCGGGCAGTTCCTTACTGACTTTCAGTCCTTCGAACTTGGTGCCAAACGAAGCGCCTTGCAGATGCTGCGTGTAGCGCTGGAATGTTCGCGGCGTCGATGCTTCGAGATGATCGACGCGATCCCGGACATTCGGCACGTATTGTTCCAGACAATCGAGGGTCGTTTCAATCAGATGATTTTTATCAGCTTCGTACTGATCTTCTGGAAGATCGGCCCAGTCGCTAAAATTCGCGTTGGTGGAAGAGACAATCAGAGAACGATCGCTGCCGGGCCGCGTTTCGGGATAATAAAACGAAAACGTACGGCTGCTGACATTTTTACTGAGCATCGCTTCGATATCGAAACCATTGTGCTCCGAGTGGAACAGGAGATCGCCACAAAAATTGAGTTCATCGCCGGGTTTCAAAGCAATATAAACCTGGGTGCTGCTGTTATTGAGCCGGACGGCTTTGGCTTCTTCGACAAACGCCGGATCGAAGTGTTCTTCGCCGACGAGATTCAGAATTGTGCCTTTGATATTCGAGTTCGACATGATGGCTTTGCAGCCGATGCGTTTGCCGTTGACGATCACACCAGTCACACGGCGATCGGAGGCGACTTCGATTTTCTCGACCTGGGTTCGGATGCGAACGTCGACGCCGTTGTGTTCCAGCTCGGCTTTGATGAGCTTGATCAGGCGATCGGTGCCGCCACGAAAGGTGTAGACGCCTTTCTGCATGAAGTTGGAAAAGACGATGCCGTAGGTAATCGCAGGATCTTCCAGCGTCGAACCGTTGGCGTAGGAAATGGGCTCCATCAACAGACGCACGACATCATCGCGGCCGGGAAAGAATTCTTCGAACAGTTCACGGGTGGTTTTCCCCTGATCGTCGAAGAAGTTCATTTTGCGGGCTGTATCGAAAAAGTTTTTGACGGTCTCCGGTGCGATGTGGAACTGTTCGATCAACAGACGCGTGAAGTCGTCGCGGGTAAATGTGGTTTCGAGGGAGAACTGCGGATTTTCAAATCGTACGCCTCTGAGGGGCACGATGGAATCGGCGATTTCCTGAGTCCAGTATTTACGACAGCTTTTCAGCATTCCATAAGGAAAACCATGCAGCGAGATATCAAAGATATGCCCGTTCTGACGTTTGAACCAGGTTGCCATGCCCCCCAGCTGGTAATGATGCTCGAGCAGCAGTACCGAATATCCTTGACGTGCCAGAATGTTGGCAGATGTCATACCGGCCAAACCACTGCCGATGACGATGACATCATATTCGTCTTTTGTGTCTTTCAGAAAATCTTTGGCCATGATAATTCAGCGTCGTATACAGTCCAGCAGAGAAGAAAAAAGGACCGTGAGAATTCACGAATCCTGTATTAATGCCATTACATTGCTTCTCCTGTTTATCGAAATTGCAGGGCTTTGTCTACTAAACCGGAGTAAATCAGGTTTCTATGACAAAAGTGTGACAATTCAGCAGGCAGTAATGGAATAAAATGAACGTTTTCACAAACGATGATGCAAGAGTACAGCATCTCTTAACACAAAGAATGATTACTTCGGGTTCAGCAGATGCAGATTGGCAATGCTGATTCCGGAGAGCATCGAACCGATAATTCCAAGAAACCCCTGATCAGTGCCGCAGAGGAATAAATTATTAAAAGGCGTGCTTCCATCCAGAATTTTCTGGGGGGCACCATACACACAACCGTTGATATGGCCGGTGAATTTTTTAATCGTCCGCGGGGTAAAGACATCAACATCAACCACATGCGGACGAAAATCAGGGATATACCGCAGGGAGGATTCGAGAATTTGATCGTACCAGTATTGCTTTTGCTCGATGTATTTTTCTTCGGACAGATTCATCCAGTAATCGGGATTTGCCAGCGCGGTGATACGAATCGAACCTTCTTCCAAAGGCCGATCATACTCAAAATTATTCGGCGAGCAGATAATACCACTGCGGACGTCGACCGGTTCCTTGGACTGTTCGTAGTAAAAGTCTTCCGATTCGTTATAGAACACGATGGTTTCCTCGTGCCCGAATTCTTGCGGCTGCTGATCGAGAACGGAAATGGTTTCGACAAACGAAATATCGCCGGGAGTAAATCGATCGTCTTGAGGCACTTCTGCACCACACATCTGCAGCGTTTCCGCGGAACCAGCCGAAGAAAGCACGTTTTTGGCTTCAAGGATTTGACCGTCATCAAGCATCACGCCCGAAACCTGTGTGCCTTCGATGAGCAACTGTTTCACGCCGGCACGCAGTTTGAGTTCACCTCCCAGCGATTTAAACTTGCGCACAAGGTTTTTCAGGATCAGACGGACGCCTTGATAAGGGCGGGCGAAACCCTCCTGATAGATGCTGCGAAACATGATGACAAACTGGTTGAAATCCATGTCATGCGCAGAAGGGCTGCCATAAAACATCAGCGGGCAGAGCAGCATATTAATCAGGAGCGGATCGGAAATATGATCCGCCATCCGCGCACGGGTGGAAATCCAGGTTTGACCGAGATCGCCAATATTGTGCGCGTCGATTTCCGAAACCAGTTGACGAAAACCATCAATCTGGCGTGGAAACTGTTCGGCGATTTGTGCTTCAAAATAGTCGAAGTGGTTATTGAAGCGAAGTGTATGTCCTGGGAAAACGACCGAGGAGCCGCATTGCGGGCTCAGGTCAAAGTCTTCCCATTGAAAGCGGAGCTGCCTGAGGATTTTATTGAGCGGCCCTTTTTTTCCCCCCGGCGGAGAATAATTGGTGACCGCATGCAAACCGACATCATGATTCCGTCCCCGCAGACGGTAGAAAGAATTCAGACCACCAATCGTCGTGTGCCGTTCCAGAATGCACACCCGTTTCCCGAAATAGGCCAGACGGATTCCAGCAGCCAGCCCGGACATGCCAGCACCAATGATGATTGAATCGTAGCTCATGGCGAAGGGGATTTACGGGATTCAGACGGTGCTTTCCGCATCCTTCAGGAGTGGCGTGAGGTAAGTTACAGTGCTATCCATCGTTACCAGTTCACCATAGTCTTCTTCCGGAATCTGCACGCGATAGAGTTTACGCAACTCCATGACGATATCCAGAAAATCCATGCTGTCTAATTCCATCTGTTCACGAAAAGGAACACTATCATCAAGCTCCGAAAGATCCTCATCGGGAGCAATTCGAGCCAAGATATCCAAGATAACCGATCTGATTTGTTCCGGCGCCATGCAGAAACTCCAAACTTTTTAAAAATCCTATAACGTCGATTTCAAGCAGTAAATCTCACGACTTTCACTGCGAAACCCGGTGAGGGGAAGCCTCTTATACCAAAGAAACAAAACCCCCGCTAGAAGCCGGGAGATAAAAACCCGCCCCTTACAAGGAATACTATAGCGCGATCGAAATGATTTAAACCGACTGAACCCTTGAGAAAGCAGAGTTTTTCAGAAAATCCGCGATGAACCGTCATATCTCATGAAGGAATTCAGACTGAGAGCGAAAAACTCGCAGAGAACAGAGTCCTGTCGGCCCCTGCTCAGGCAGAATATTTCTTGACAATCAGGACCGAATTAATTCCCAGCATCCCAAACGAGTTATTCAGAATGCATTCGACCCGCTCCATCTGGCGGGGTAGATTCGCCACAAGCTGCGGTAAATTACACTGCTGGTCCACTTCATCCAGGTTCAGAGTCGCATGCGCGATTCCGTCCTCAAATGCGGGTAGATTTCCCAGCATTTCCAGTGCACCGGCGGCTCCCATCGCATGCCCGATAAAACTTTTGGTATTGTTGATCGCCAGATTGGGGCAATCACCAAAAACGCTCGCTAATGCTTTGGCTTCTTCAATATCGCCCTGCGCCGTTGCCGTGGCGTGGCTGCTGACGATATCAATATCCTCAGGTTTCAGCCCCGCCCGCTTGAGTGCCAGATGAATACATTCCGCCTGTCGAGTCGCATTGGGCAGCACAAAATCGCTGGCGTCAGAATTCATTGCGTAGCCGACAATTTCACCATAAATCGTAGCACCACGGGCCAATGCATCGGGCAAGCGTTCCAGCGTACAAACGGCGCCCCCCTCTGCGACAACGATCCCGTTTCGGTTTACGTCAAACGGTCTGCAGGCTTTGGTGGGATCTTCGTGTTTTGCTAATGCGCCCTGACTTTGAAAACTCGCAAATATGCCGAAGGTGTGGATACTCTCGGATACGCCGCCGCACAAGGCGATATCGACTTCATTCAACCGCAGCATCTGCACGCCTTGAATAAAACCGGCATTTCCTGCTGCACATGCTGCTCCCAGAGTCAGATGCGGGCCGGTGATTCCCATATTCAGCGTAACTTCACCGGCGGAATTATTGGCAACAGTTCTTGGGTTATGATGATGCGACCAGACTTTGGTGTCGTAATCAAACTGGGAAATCTCGTAGACTTCATTTTCGGTCTCGACGTTTCCGTGTTCGGTAATACCGAGATAAACGCCCACCCGATTTTTGGCTACATTGTCCCAGTCCAGTTTGGATTGAATGACGGCTTCGTTCGCACAATAAACGGCGATGGACCCTGCCCGCGTTCCCCGGCGGACTTCTTTGCGCTTCTGATACCTTAATTCATCAAAATTGCAGACGCCTGCGAGAACATCGCCCATATAGCGAATGTTGTAATCAACAACGCCAGACCGACCTTCCAGCAGACTTTGCCGAAATTCTTCCAGATTGTTTCCATTCGGAGCCGTTAAGCCAATTCCTGTTATGACAACTCGGCTTTGAGCATCCACTGTTTCCTGCATGGATTTATACCACTCTGATCGATTAACTAAAGCAATGGAGATAGATAGACCGCTCGGCCAGTTCAGCCGGGCTGGGAGATGTTAAATAATAACCCAAGGAGATTACACGTTCTACGATAAACTCGCAAGTGGCGCGGCAATTGAGATTTGTGATTCCCGGTAGAATAGACGACAGTGCCGAAAAACTTTCTGTATACTGACTTGAGTTTTGCTTGAGATGGAATTTGGGTCTCCCATTTCGTCAAAAACCGGATAAGATAGTGGGTGATATTTTGAACAATCAAACCTAATCCGGATCTCACACTTTTTCGGAGCAGAAGCCCGGTTCCGAAGAAAAAAGACGATTCTGGATCTCAAAGCATAAACTCCCTGATTCCGGGGACTTACAACAAGTCCTGAATATCAAATCGAAACAGGGCAGTAAAAACATCTGTTTAACTCCGTCCGATTTTGACTTCCGCGTACGATTAGTAATATGAACCATCCACTGGAATCACAACAAGGCAATGAAGCAGGCTCGGGGCAGCCCCCCAGTGAGCAATTTGTATCGTTGCTGGCCAGACACCACAGTCTGATTCGTGGTTTCATCGGGACATTGCTGCCCCACCAGACCGACGCGGAAGATGTCTTCCAGCAGACGTGTCTGGTTCTGTGGCGAAAATGGACGATATTTGATGCCGAGCAAAGTTTTTCTGCCTGGGCCTGCGGAATCGCCTTTTACGAGGTCAAAAATTTCCAGCGGATCCAGAGCCGGGATCGGCTTTATTTTTCTGACGAAGTTCTGTCCTTAATCGCAGAACAGCAGACAAACTCGCTTTCCGAAACGGATCGACAAAAACAGGCGCTGGATGAGTGTATCCAGAAACTGGATGGCGAGAACCGACAACTTATTCTCGACTGTTATCACGGACAGCAAACCATTAAAGAAATTTCGCAGCAGATTGGTCGTTCCGCTGATGCGATTTATAAAAAGCTGTCACGTTTGAGACTTCGACTCATGGACTGCATGCAACAGACTCTTCACTCTACGGAGGCAGGTTCATGAACAAACTTTTTTCTCACGACAAACCAATCATTCAGCTCATCGACGCACTCCTGCAGGGAACCATCAGTCAGGATGAGCATACGGAGTTGGAGCGACTCTTAAAAGAAAATCCGCAGCAGCGTCAGCTTTATGTAGAATACATGCGAGTTCATTCCGGCTTGTCGGTCTGGGCTACCGAAACCGGAGAATCTGACGAATGGATTCCACATTCCCCCCAGACAAAGCAGCATCCGAAACAAGGAACTCCCCGTTTTCTGCTCTTACTGCTTTCTTCACTCGTCGCAGCGACACTCTTACTCACTCTGGCTTATTACGCAGGCTGGAATACGCGTCCGGATCAAGAACCGCTGATTGCGGATTCTCCCGAGCTTGCACCGGAAAGTGAAACAAACATCCCGAAAACAGATCACATCGCTCAATTGACGCAAGCCGTCGGTGTCGAATGGGAGACACCCCGCAACCTGCAAACCGGCGCCGGTTTATCTGCAGGCTGGTTGAAGCTGAAAAAAGGTACGATTCAGGTGGAACTGATCAGCGGTGCCTCGGTCCTGATCGAAGGGCCCGCCGCGTTTGAGCTGATTTCTCCGCTCAAAGCATTTTGCCAATACGGAAAAATCCGGGCTTCCGTTCCCGAACAGGCACATGGATTTACGATTGAAACAGAGCGGTTGAATGTCGTCGATCTGGGCACGGAATTTACTCTGTCTCTCGATCCGACCGGCAGCGGACACGTCCAGGTCATCGATGGCATGGTGGAATTGCATTCGCCCGATCAACGGGCCCCCCGTTCTGAAATTCAAAGTTTAACAACCGGGGAAGGCGTGCAGTTTGACCAACGGGGAACGCTCAACCGTTTAACAGAAGCGATGCTGCCGTTAATCAATCCGGAAGAACTCTCGCATCTGGCGGAACAACAGCAAACGCGGCAGTTTACCCGCTGGCAAGAGCAGAATGCCACTCTCAAAACAGATCCGTCACTCATCGCTTATTATGATTTTGAAGAATCATCCAACTGGTTGCGAACTCTGAAAAACAAAAGTCAGCACCATGCTGCATCAGCCGACGGGGCCATCGTGGGCTGCCAATGGACTTCAGGCCGCTGGCCACAGAAACGTGCGCTGGAGTTTAAACGCACCAGCGACCGGGTTCGCCTGCATGTTCCCGGCGAATATCAGTCGCTCACATTAACAGCCTGGGTCAGAATTGAAGGTTTCGACCGCTGGCTCAGCTCATTAATGCTCACCGATGGTTACAACCCCGGTAACCCGCACTGGCAGATCAGTGACAAAGGTGAGATCATTCTGGGTGTGAAAACCGGCCCCGGCAAGAACTTTTTCTCACCGGTGGTTCTGCAACCGACGGACTTAGGACGCTGGATTCATCTGGTAACCGTTTACGATCATCAGAACAGAGAAGTCGTGCATTATCTGGATGGCCTCTCCGTCAGTCATCACAAAATTGAAAATCCGATTCCTCTGGTCATCGGCCCTGCGGAAATCGGCAACTGGCGGCCGCAGGAACATACCGGCGAACATACGATTCGAAGTTTAAACGGTCGTCTGGATGAATTTGCCTTATTCGGACGTGCGTTATCTGCAGAAGAAGTTTTACAGTTGTATCAGTCCGGAAAACCCAATTCCTGATTGATTTCTCAACTGATTTGTTGTGACATAGAAATACTCAGACAATCACTCCTGGAAATCTCACCTGATTTTACATTCAAGACGACGAGGCATTGATGCGGAATTCTCTAAGCGCGCTCATACTGTTGGTCGGAATCGTGTTACCCGTTTCTCTTTCTGCAGCAGACAAAAAAGCGGCACTGCCCGCCGACCATGCCCAGCGGATGCAGTTGGGACTGGATCTCTTCAAAAAAGAGGTTCGGCCGCTGTTAGTTGAAAAATGCCTGAAATGTCATGGCGGGAAATCGGTCAAAGGAGACTTCGATCTATCCAGTCGCAAAAAACTGCTCGACAGCAGCATGATCGAGAAGACGGGCAAAGAGAGCTACCTGATGGCGCTGGTCGAACACCGCGAAGAACCTTTCATGCCGCTCAAGGAAAAGAAACTTTCAGAAAAAGAAATCGCCAGTCTGTCGAAGTGGATTGATCTGGGCGCCCCTTATGACAAAGATCTGGCAACGTCCGGCAAGTCGGCTTCAGAAAAGCTGGTCATCACAGACGACGACCGGAAATTCTGGTCGTTTCAACCTCTCAGTTCTCCCTCCGTCCCGAAAGCAAAAGACAGTTCCTGGGCGCAAAACGAGATCGATTCATTCGTTCTGGCAAAGCAGACTGAAAAAGGTCTGACACCCAATGAGCAAGTCAGCAAACGAGTTTATATCCGCCGTGCTTATTTTGACTTAATCGGCCTCCCCCCTGCTCCGGCGGAAGTCGAAGCGTTTCTTGCTGACAATTCACCTGATGCCTACGAGAGTCTGATCGATCGGCTGCTGGCCAGTCCGCATTACGGCGAACGCTGGGCTCGCCACTGGCTGGATATCGCCCGCTTTGCTGAAAGTCACGGCTTTGAGCACGACTATGACCGCAACTTTGCGTATCACTATCGGGATTTTGTGATCAAAGCCCTGAATCAGGATATGCCCTACGATCAGTTTATCAAATGGCAGTTGGCTGGTGATGAAATCGCACCTGACAAGCCGCTGGCATTAATGGCGACCGGCTTTCTCGGCGCAGGTGTGTTCCCGACACAGATCACCGCGAATGAAGTCGAACGCACCCGTTACGATGCGCTGGACGATATGCTCAACACGACAGGCCTGGCCATGCTGGGGCTGAGTGTCGGCTGTGCCCGCTGTCACGATCACAAATTCGACCCGATCGCCAGCGACGATTATTATCGCATGCTGTCCACATTCACGACGACCGTCCGTACAGAAATCGAACTGGATCTCGATCCCGAAAAATACAAGCAGGAAAAATCCAAATTTGATCTGGCGCACGCGCCGCTGGTCAAAGCCCTGCAGGACTTTGAAACGCAACAAATCAAACCTGACTTCGAAAACTGGTTGAAACAGGGCAAGATCGATACAGCCCAACTCGATGAATGGATTGTTCCGGATGTTGTCAGTCATACCTCCAAAGGCAAAGCACTCTTCGAGAAACTCGAAGATGGTTCGGTGCTGGTCAGCGGCCCGAATATCAACCAGGATCAATTTACATTTACTCTGCGAACCAACGTCCGGCCGATTCGTGCCATTCGCCTTGAAACATTAACCCATCGCTCATTACCGAAGCAGGGGCCAGGTCGTGCAGTGAACGGAAACTTCTCGCTGACGGCGTTCAAAGTAACTGCAAAATCAATTGCAGACAAAAAAGGAGCCGCGCAAGAAGTCAAACTGACCAATGCCCGCGCCACACACGAGCAGAACCAGACAACTCTCTCTGCCAACAGCGCCATCGACGGTCAATACGGTTCCGGCTGGGCTGTCGACCTGGGAGGCATTGGGAAAGATCAGGCGATCGTGTTTGATCTGGAAACGCCCCTGGATCAGGCTGGCGAAACCGAACTCACAGTTACAATGTCCTTCACCAATAATGTGAACCACAGCATCGGGCATCCCCGTTTTTCTGTCAGTAATTCCAGCTCCCCCGCTATCAAAACAGGCGCCGGCAGTCCCGAACAGCTTTCCCAGGCGCTGCAACTCGTTGAAGAAGGAGCCTGGGACAAATTGACGGACGCACAGAAACAGATTCTCGAACGCCGCTATCGTGAGCAGGATCCGAAATGGGTGGCACTTTCCGACAAAGTCAACCAGCACCTCAAAACAGAACCGCAACGAGCTTTGACCAAAGTCATGATCTGTAGTGAAGGCCCGGATATCAAACCCGTCCGCCATCATACGCAGGGGAAAGACTTCTTTGACGAAACGTATTACCTCACACGGGGGGACACCGAGCAGAAAGGTGCCGTCGCGAATCAAAGTTTTCTGCAGGTTCTGATGCGTTCCCCCCAGCAGGAAAAAACGTGGATCGAGGCTCCTCCCAAAACCGCAACCACTTCATACCGCAGATCCTCTCTGGCGAACTGGATCACCGATACCCAACAGGGCGCCGGGGCGTTAGCGGCGCGAGTGATCGCCAACCGGATCTGGCAACATCATATCGGCACCGGCATCGTGAATACGCCCAACGATTTCGGTTTGCAGGGAGAACGTCCGACCCATCCGGAACTGCTGGATTATCTGGCTAACCAGCTCATCCAGCATGAATGGCATCTCAAACCGCTGCATAAACAGATCATGCTCAGCGCAACTTATCGACAGTCCACCGATTTCCATCCGGATCAATCCAAAATCGATCCGGAAAACAAACTGTATTGGCGACATAGCCCCCAGAGACTCGAAGGCGAAGTCATTCGCGATTCCATTCTTTTAATCGGAAACCGTCTCGACACCACAATGTACGGCCCCGGTACTCTACAGGATGACAGTCTCCGCCGCAGCATCTATTTCAAAATCAAACGCAGCCAGTTAATTCCCATGATGCAACTGTTTGATGCTCCCGAAGCGTTAGTCAGTATCGGACAGCGTTCCAGCACAACCATCGCACCGCAGGCACTCCTCTTCATGAATGCCGAATTCATTCGGGAAAGTGCCAAATCGTTTGCGAAAAATATTTACCAGGCACATCCGACTTCATTGGAGAAAGCAGTCACAGACGCATATCAAACGGTTCTGGGACGCGTCCCCTCTGCGAGTGAAGCGGCAATTTCATTAGCATTTATTCAACAACATCAAAAATCATACGAATCAGAAAAGAAACCGGAGGCCACGCTGCTGGCGTTGACCGATTTCACACACGCCTTATTGAGTACGAACGAATTTATCTATCCGAATTAATTATCAGGCCGAATTAATCATCGGGCTAGATGTAAAATCATAACGAAACAGATTAAACAACATTTTTTCTTTGGGGAAATATGATGTTACAGCCATTTTCAGAACTACCATCAATCTCATTGAACCAGCTTCTGGCAAGACGACAGTTGCTCAAGCATGCCGGCAGCGGAATAGGGGCATTAGGCCTGCTCAGCCTGTTACAGCAGGAAGGGGTTCTCGAAACCGCACACGCAGCACCTTCCCTGCAAGCCATCAATCCTCTGGCTCCGAAACCCACCCATTTCCCTGCCAAGGCGAAGTCGGTCATCTGGTTATTCATTAACGGCGGTCCAAGTCACGTCGACACCTGGGACTACAAACCCGAACTCGAAAAACGGGATGGCGTGGCGCTGGAAGGATTCGACAATAAAACCGGCTTCTTTCAAAACGCAGTCGGCCCCTTGATGAAAAGCCCTTTCAAATTCAAGCAGCATGGAGAATCTGGAAAATGGGTCTCCGAGATTTTTCCGAATCTGTCTCAACATGTCGACAAGATGGCTTTCATTCACTCAGGCCATACCGAATCAAACAATCATAGCCCGGCGTTATTCATGATGAATTGTGGCATTCCCAAAATGGGATACCCGTGTGTCGGTTCCTGGGTGACCTACGGACTAGGCTCCGAAAGCAACAGTCTGCCTGCGTTTGTGGTAATGTCGGATCCACTGGGAAGAGGTCTGCCCAAAGGACAAAGCCTGAACTGGGGCGCTGGTTTTCTGCCCAGCGTGTATCAGGGTACCTATCTGAAACCCTCGGGCGAACCGATTGATAATCTGCAGCCCCCCTCAGTCCTCACCGAAAAAGGAAGACAGCGTTCTCAGCTCGACTTATTAAAGTCTTTGAATCGTCAGCATCTCCAGCAGAATGAAGGCGATCAGGAACTGGCGGCACGCATTGAGAGTTTTGAACTTGCTTACCGAATGCAAAGCGCAGCACCGGAAGCGTTGGATATCTCCCAGGAACCAAAACATCTGCAGGAACAATACGGCGTCGGCAATAAAAAATGTGAGCACTTCGCGAAACAGTGCCTGATTGCCAGGCGTATGGTGGAACGAGGCACGCGTTTCGTGCAGATTTATTCGGGTGGTATGGAAAACCAGCGCAGCTGGGACGGTCACTCGGACATTAAAGGCAACCACAGTGGCTTCGCCGAAGAAACGGACCAGCCCATCGCCGCATTACTGGCCGATCTGGAATCGCGGGGTCTGCTCAACGAAACACTGGTCATCTGGGGGGGCGAATTCGGCCGCTTGCCGATTGCCCAGAAAGGGGCCACTCCCGGACGAGATCACAATCCCCACGCGTTCACAACCTGGCTGGCAGGCGGCGGCGTGAAAGCGGGAACCACTTACGGTGCCACTGATGAAATTGGCTTCAAAGCCGCCGAGGATAAAGTGCATGTGAACGATTTGCACGCAACGATATTACGACTGCTGGGCATGGATCACGAAAAACTGACGTATCTTTACAGCGGACGACGATTCCGGCTGACCGATGTCGGCGGTCATGTGATCGATAAAATCATCGCGTAAAATCAGCTGCGGAGTGAAACTGGAGCGGCTCTCATTCCGTTTCCGAAGCTTTAAATTTGCGTCGGTATTCGGAAGGCGAGACACCCATCAGATTCACAAACTGTTTGGTAAAATAACTCTGATCGTAAAACCCCGACTCGAGAGCAATTTCTGATATGCGTTTTTCTGTCCGTGTTAAAGACTGGCAGGCAGCATTGATACGGACTCGCAAAATATATTTTTGAGGCGTAATCTGATACAGCTTTTTGAACTTGCGATCAAATTGACTGACCGATAAATAAATCAAATCCGCTAAATCTGAAATCAGGATCCGTTCGTGATAATGTTCGAGCACATACGCAATGACTTTGTCCAGTTCCTGGTAAGACTGAAACTCGGCGCCGGCGACTTTAATATCCCGCAGGACACCAGCCACACCAATCACCTTGCCGCCATCACCGAACAGGGGAATCTTGCTGCACAGATACCACTTCAGATTTCCCAGTCGATCAGGAACCAGCCAGACCTGATTCGGCAGCGGACTGGCCGACTTCATCACCCGCTGATCTTCAGCGACATATTGTTGCGCCAGATCCCTCGGGTGAAAATCAAAATCGGTCTTGCCAATGATATCTTCTTCTCTGGGAATCGCGCGAATGTCCATCCAGGCACGGCTGATATTAATAAACCGACCTTCCGCATCCTTCGCGAAAAAGTAAGTCTCCGGAATATAATTAAACAATTCTTCCAGATGGAGTTTATTATCCAGCCGTTTTATAAAATCATTTCGAAATTGTTGAAAATCTTTCATGCGCAAATAATACAAATTTATGCGGGTTTTCTACAAGACGACGTTGCTCTGACCATCTATTCTATGCGAAAATAAACGAATAAGGGATTTCTTGCGCATCGGCGAAGCTGTCGCATTCCATTTCCCTCAGCCGAATATCATCACAGAGCCGGCTTTTCAAAGGTCAGCGCTGTGTTTAAATCCATCATTTGGGGTAAATCATGCTGAAATTTACTGGTCGAGGCACAGCACATACCTGCAATGGAGTCACCCGCAGAGATTTCCTGCAAGTCGGAACACTGGGTGCGATGGGACTATCGCTTCCCCAATACCTGGAAGCGAAAGAAAAGGGGCTTGTCGACAAGAAAAATGACAACCGCTCGGCAATCATGATTTTCAATTTGGGTGCCCCCAGCCAGTTAGACACCTTCGATATGAAACCGGATGCCCCGGCGGAAATCCGAGGTCCCTTTAAACCAATCCACACCGCTTCACCGGATATCGATATCTCTGAGATTCTGCCTCTGCATGCGAAAGTGGCGGACAAGTTTTCGCTGGTCCGTTCCTGTTATCATAACGCAGCCGCCGTCCATGATGCCGGCTGGCAGATGATGCAGACCGGTCGTCTCTTTACCGGTGGAGTGAATACGCCACACATCGGTTCGGTCGTTGATTATCTCCGCGGACGCAAAACAGACTTGCCGGCGAATGTGGTACTCCCCGAAACAATGGGCCGCGGCGGCGGTAATCTTCCCAACGGTCAGGCCGGTGGTTTTCTGGGGAAAGCGCATGACCCGTTCGCATTGATGGCCGATCCATCCAAACCGGATTTCAAAGTTCCCGATCTGCTCCCTCCGAAAGAGATTGGAACGGCTCGATTAGATCGCCGTAAAAAAATCCGGGAAGTGGTTGACAATACAATAGACTACTTTGAATCCACTGAAGACGCCAAACTGCTCAATGGTAATTTCCATTCCGCCTACCGTTTGATGACCAGTAAAGCAGCACGCGAAGCCTTTGATCTGTCGAAAGAACCAACCAGAGTTCGGGAACGTTACGGGATGAATCGTTTCGGCCAGTGCTGTCTGCTGTCACGGCGCCTGGTGGAAGCCGGGGTTCGTTTTGTGACCATCAATACGTTCCTGACCGTTTTTAATGAAATCACCTGGGACATTCACGGTTCCAAACCTTTCACTTCCATTGAGGGCATGAAGAATATTGTGGCCCCCATGTACGATCAGGCTTATAGTGCGCTGATCGAAGACCTGTATGATCGCGGCATGCTGGATGAAACTCTGGTCTGTAATGTCGCCGAGTTTGGCAGAACCCCGAAAGTCAATCCTGCCGGTGGCCGGGATCACTGGCCGCAATGTTTCACCTGCTATTTTGCCGGTGGTGGTGTTCAGGGGGGACGTGTTGTCGGCAGTAGCGACCCGATTGGCGGTGTTCCCGCGGATCACCCTGTTTCCCCCGGTGATCTGGCGGCGACCGTGTATCACAGCCTCGGCTTTGATCTGCATACGGTACTGCCCGGTCCTTCAGGCCGTCCCTTCCCGCTGGTGGATGTGGGCAATCATGAAATTCGCGAACTGTTTTAAAACACACCATCTACTGAGATGAAACGCCGGTGTTAATAATACATCACGATTTTACCAAATCGTGAACGGAGTCTGCACCACTGACTCCTGAGATCATTCTTGTTACGTCATCGTAAATCATTCAATGCAAAAGACCCGTTCCATAAAGAGAAGTGCTCAATGTTTCCTGCCAGACAAGCCACACGCTTCATTCTGTTATTGATCTTCACCGGTCTGCTTGCTCCCGGCATACACTCCGGTTCTCTCAGTGCTGTAGAGGCAGGAGAAAAGATCATCCTGCTCCCTGAGAAAGTCCAACTCTCTGGCAAAGAAGCACGGCATGGTTTCTCGGTCCAGAAAATCAACAATGACGGCGAGATCGCGGGGCCGGTCACCGTTGAAACGCAACTCTCTTCCAGCAATCCCGCGGTGGTCAAAATCGAGGGTCGGACATTAATCCCCGTCAGTAACGGCGAGGCCGTCATCACAGCGAAACAGGGAACGCTTCAATCCCAAAGTAGAGTTACCGTCACCGGCATCGACAAATCGTATCAGTGGAGTTTTCGAAACGATGTGCAACCGATTTTAACCAAAGCGGGCTGTAATTCCGGCCCCTGTCACGGCGCGCTCGCCGGTAAAGGGGGCTTCCGACTGTCGTTGAAAGCCTACGATGTTCTGGGTGATTTCCACACGATTGCGAAGCAGTCACGGGGACGCCGCATTGAATTGTCGGATCCGGCACGCAGTCTTTTTTTGATCAAACCAACGGGAGCAGTTCCTCATAAAGGAGGTGTGCGTTTCGAAACCGACTCACCTGAATACCGCATTCTCGCCGGCTGGATTGCACAAGGCGCACCCGCTCCTGCTGAAACCGATCCTGTCATTGAAACGCTGGAAGTCCTGCCGGCCCGATCGATCCTCGCCAAAGGACAAACACAGCAACTGCTGGTGCAGGCGCACTATTCCGATCAGTCCGTTCGTGATGTCACACAATGGACTGCGTTTTCATCCGTCAATGAGAGCGTGGCATCAGTGGACGCGCAGGGAACAATCAAAGTGACCGGTTTTGGAGAAGGGGCCATTGTCTGCAACTTTTCCAGTAAAATTGCGATCTCCAAAATCACTTCACCTTACGAGCAGAAAATTGACCCCGCCGTTTATGCGAAGTCACCACAAAATAATTTCATTGATGAGCTGGTCATCAAACAGTTGAAACGTTTAAACCTCCCCCCCTCTCCTCAATCGAGCGATACGGACTTCATTCGCAGAGTGTATATCGACACGATTGGCACACTTCCGAAACCCGAAGAAGTCTCCGCCTTCCTGGCTGACCAGAGCCCCGATAAACGTAACAAACTCATTGATCAACTCCTGGCCCGACCTGAATTCATTGATTACTGGACTTACAAGTGGTCGGATTTGTTACTGGTCAACGGGGCACTCATTCGGCCGCAGGCCGTGAAGGCCTATCATGAATGGATTCACACGCATGTGAAACAGAATACCCCCTGGGATCAGATGGTGCGGGAATTAATTACCGCGCAAGGCAGCAGCATTGAAAATGGTGCCACCAACTTTTATGCCATTCATCAGGATCCGGAAACCATGACCGAAAATGTCAGCCAGGCATTTCTGGGACTGGCGATTGGTTGTGCGAAATGCCATAACCATCCGCTGGAGAAATGGACGAATAACCAATATTACGCGATGGCGAATTTCTTTTCCCGCGTCCGTGCCAAAGGCTGGGGCGGCAGCCAGAGTGCCGGCGATGGAATTCGGACTCTGTTCGTTGCCACCGAAGGAGATCTGGTGCAGCCTTTAACAGGCAAACCACAGCCCCCCACGCCTCTCGACGGTGAAGCCATTGATATCAACGCTCCCGAAGACCGCCGCATTTATCTGGCGAACTGGTTGACATCAAAAGAGAATCATTTTTTCAGCCGTTCGATTACCAATCGCGTCTGGGCCAACTTCTTTGGCGTGGGGCTGGTGGAATCGGTCGATGACATGCGGGAATCCAATCCTGCCAGTAATGAAGAATTGCTCGTCGCCGCTTCCGACTATCTGGTGCAGCAGGAGTTTGACTTAAAAGCACTGATGAAAGTCATTCTGCAGTCAGCCGCTTATCAACGCAGCAGCCAGCCGCTTCCGGAAAATAAGGATGAGAAGCGATTTTACTCCCGTTATTACCCCCGCCGCATGATGGCCGAGGTTCTGCTGGACGGCATTTCTCAAGTGACTGAAGTACCTGACGAGTTCACTCAATATTTTGAGCCGAGTCCGCAAAAAACAGACTTTTATCCCAAAGGAACGAAAGCCATCCAGCTTTACGATTCCTCGGTCATCTCCTACTTCCTGAAGACCTTCGGTCGGAACGAGCGGATGATTACCTGTGAATGTGAGCGCACGGAAGAACCTACGATGGTGCAGGTCTTGCACATTTCCAATGGCGACACGATTAACAATAAACTCAAAGCCAAAGAAAGTCGCGTCACGAAATTAATAGAAGCAAAGAAACCGGACAAGGAAGTGATTGCCGAGATCTACATGCTGTGCCTCTCCCGCAAGCCAACCACGGAGGAAGAAACGAAACTGTCGAAACTGCTGGCAGAGACACCCGAAGCAGAAAAACGTTTGGTGATCGAAGATCTCTTCTGGGGAGTGCTCAGCAGCCGCGAGTTTCTGTTCAATCACTAGGTCACGCACCGTTTCCGATCACAAAATATTCTTTTTATAAACTGCTGACTTGAGGTCATCGATGTTACATATCCTGTCAAAATTCATTCTGTTTTTTTCACTGATCCTGCTGATCGGACAAACCGAAACGTTACAGGCTGTAGAGACACAAATTGACTATCAGAAACAGATCGCCCCCTTGTTTCGAAAATATTGCGAAAGCTGTCATGGGGTTGATGATCCTGAAGGAAAATTCGTCATCGATTCCTACGACGCCATGCTCAAAGGGGGAAAACAGGGACCGGCGGTTCTTCCCGGCGACAGCAAGAGCAGTCGCCTGATTCGGATGGTCACAGGCGAAGCCAAACCAGTAATGCCTCCGGAAGACAGTGGAGATAAATTAACGCCTCAGGAAATCGCGTTACTGGTGGAGTGGGTCAATCAGGGAGCCAAAGGCCCGTCTGGTAAAACACCTGCGCGAATGGAACTGACCGTTCCCAAAATCGTTCCGGCAAAATCTGTCACACAACCGATTGACGCTCTTTACTGGTCAACAGCAAACGACCTGATTGCCATCGCACGTTTTGCAGAAGTCGATCTTTTATCCGGCAGCTCGAATAAAATCGTCCGTACCATCAAAGGACTCCCCGGCAAAGTGAATTCGGTGCAGTTCAGCCCCGATGAAAAATGGCTGATCACAGCTTCTGGAACAACCGGACTGTTCGGTCAGGCTGCCATCTGGGATGTGGTAACCGGCAAGAAGCTGCAGGAGTTTGTCGGCCATCGGGATGTGTTGTATGCGGCTCAGATCAGCCCGAACAAGAAATGGCTGGCGACCGGCAGTTATGATCAGAACATTATTCTCTGGGATGTCGCGACCGGCAAACAAATACGACAGTTAATGGGCCACAACGGTGCCATTTTTGATCTGGCATTCAGCCCGGACAGTACCACACTCGCCAGTGCCTCAGCCGACGCGACGGTTAAAGTCTGGCAGGTCGCAACCGGTAATCGACTTGATACCCTCAGTCAGCCGCTCAAAGAACAATATTCTGTGTCCTTCAGCCCGGACGGCAATTTTATTCTGGCGGCAGGTGCAGATAACCGGATTCGCAAATGGCGATTTGTTTCCCGGAATTCGGCGAAAATCAATCCTCTGGTGTATGCCCGTTTTGCACATGAAAATCCAGTGATTCAAATTATTTATTCACCCGATGCCAAACTGCTGGCATCGATTTCCGATGATCGTTCTCTGAAAATCTGGGATGCGAACCAGATTCAGTTATTACACGTTGAAGAAAACCTGCCTGCGATCCCGACATCGGTTGCCTTTTCACCTGATTCGCAGACTGCGCTGGTCGGGTTCAGCAACGGACTCTTGAAACGGTTTCCTCTGCCAGCCACACTTTCTGCTCCCGCAGAGATTCCGAGTATCACCCAAATGGCCCCGGAAACAACTTTATCAATTCAAGAAACAGTCAAAGCGGTTTCCATCAAGGAGTCGGAACCGAATAACCGGCTGAATCAGGCAACCTTGCTGACCTCCCCTTCCATCATCGCCAGTGGTGTCATTGAAACGACAGAGCCGAAAACAACTGACGTCGACCTGTATCGCTTTGAATCCAAGGCAGGTCAGGAATGGCTCATTGAAACCAACGCCGCCCGTAATAAATCAAAACTTGATTCCAAAATTGAAGTACTCGATGCGGAAGGTAAACAGATCCCCAGAGTCTTACTGCAGGCGGTACGCGATTCCTATTTCACCTTCCGCGGCAAAGACTCGGACATTCTGAGTGATTTTCGCATCCAGAACTGGCAGGAAATGGAGTTAAACGAATATCTGTTTGCCAACGGAGAAGTCGTCAAACTCTGGCTCTACCCTCGTGGTCCAGATTCAGGATTCAATGTTTATCCCGGCAGTGGCAGCAAACGGTATACGTATTTCGGAACCAGTCCGATCACACATGCATTGCATGAACCGTGTTATATTGTGGAACCGTTTCCTGTCGGAACCGAATTACCCCCCAATGGGCTGCCGGTCTTTACTGTGTATTATGAAAACAATGATGACGGGCTGCGGGAACTGGGTGATGATTCTCGTCTGACCTTTCAAGCGCCCCAGGACGGCGTCTATTATGTGCGAGTCTCAGATGTACGCGGTTTCCAGGGAAAAGACTTTCACTACGAGTTGACAGTCCGTCCCAGAAAACCGGACTTTAAGGTAACTCTCCACGGAGCAAACCCTAAAGTCAACGCCGGCAGCGCGAAAGAAATCGAAGTCGTCGCACAGCGTATTGATGGTTATGACGGGCCGATTCAGGTTGACATTTCCGAAGTGCCACCCGGCTTTCATGTGACCAGCCCGATCATTATCCAGGCCGGTCATGACCGGGCCTATGGTGTCATTTCTGCGGATCCGGTTCCTCAGAGCGAAGAGCCGCTGATCGCTTCCAGACCAGACGATGCCCGCTATACCCCGATCAGCGTTTCCGCAACCGCTACCATCGTCGGTGTGAAACAAACACATGCTGTAAATTCACTGGGAACGATTCAACTGCTGGAAAAACCCAAGTTAATCATCCGCATGGTACCAATGAATTCGGATCCACTCAGCTTCGCAGGTGATAATCTGGAATTGATCCCCGCAAAGCCGCTGGAGCTGACAATTCACCCCGGCGAAACCATCGCCGCCAAGGTTCTGCTGTTACGGAACGGTTATAAAGGCGTGGTTGGTTTTGGCCGTGAGTATGCTGGTCGCAATCTGCCGCACGGAGTTTATGTGGACAATATCGGCTTAAACGGTCTGCTATTGCTGGACGACAAGAATGAACGAACTTTTTATCTGACCGCAGCCAAATGGGTTCCCGAAACAACAAGGCTGTTCCACCTGCGAGCTGACCAGGAAGGAAATCAGACTTCGATCCCTGTTCTGCTGCATGTCAAACAGAAAGAGAAACTGGCTGCGACATCCAAATGAAGCTTATTTTGTTAACGGTTCAGCAGGATTCGAAGTCAATTTCGGGAACGGTGCGTGGGGATAGTCGACGGGTTGATAACGAAACGCCAGTTCGGGGGTCATTATTTTTTTGCCGTTGAGAATTCGAGACGAAAGGGCCCGGTCGAGAATACCACTTGTCAATAACGTACGCTCGACTGGATAACTCGGTGTTCCCGTATGAATCATCCGCTCGATGGCTTTCAATAGATAGGCAAAATGCGGGTAACTCGGTTCCGTTCGTTCTTCGAACTGAGTGGCAATCGGCTGCTGTCCTTTAAGTTTCAGCGCCACCGACGTTCGATTGACTGACTGCAGCATGAACAGAGTTCCCAGAAAACCGTCATTGTACTGAAAGAGAAACAGGCCTGCATCCGGGTCGGCACGAATGTCGGCATTTCCCACCTTCGGCACAACAGCAAGCGCGGCGTTAAATACGTCTTGAGGGACGATGCCTTCATCAAGGGCTTTCCACATTGCCTTACCCTCTAAATACTGCACCCATTTTACACCACTTTCGGCCCCTTGACGCCGCTCGAGCATGCACTGATAACATTCCAGTGCGTGAATCCCATAGATGTCGAGTCCGTCGTAACCGATTCCTACCGCAGCTTCAATTTCACAACCCGCAGGAACATTCATTTCCGGTTTACGATACGTCAACGGCAGTGACGAACCAGCCATGAAGGGAATATTCATCTTCTGAGCACGATCATACATCCATTTCGCATCTGCCCAGACCGGGCCCGGGTGTTTGTCGTTGAACACGGGCACGATACGGTTATATTTCTGGAAGGTATCAGTAATTTCTTGAAAAAATCGACGACGCGGATAAAGCTGCTGCCCTTTGTCATTAAAGGGGTAGTCGCCGTGCTCTCCGATGCTGATTACGCCGTCGACGGGAATCTGGTCACTTCCGACCGTGACTGCTTTTTCGATTGAATCGAACAGCGGCACGTTGTATTTGGCGGCCATCTTTCGGGACAGATCCTTATCGGAAAACTGATCCACATACAGCGATGACAGCTTCAAAGCCGGCCCGGTTCCACCGTCCTGCTTCCAGCCTTCCAGAATTTTTCCGATCAACACATCAGCGTGTGTCATCTCTTCATAAATTGATACCACCGCGGCAACCGACTTTGTTTTAACTGGCTGCGTCGGTGTGGCAAGTGCGCGTTGAGCAGCGGTACCACAAATGACTGCAGCGGTGTTGGAGATCCAGTCTCTGCGAGTGATCAGCTTGAGATTTTTCATGATGTTATTTCAGTGAAGAATGTTTTAAAGTTGTTCAGCTAAATTATCTGAATTCCAGATCGGACAGAAGCATACCACATGATGATCAACAGACTAAGCCAGAATTTCAGAAACCAGACTCCGCGTTTAACCAGTCAACGTGCCGACAGACAAGAAACTGGCATCTGAACTCTTTCCAGGTTTCGCGTCCTACTTCTCCAAAGTCGCTTTGGTTTCATGAAGATCAAGCCAGAGAGGAATTAATCCTTTTTTTGAAACAGTTCATGATCAGGATTTCCACCCGATCGTAAATAAGCCAGTAAGTCCAATGCTTCCTCTTTGGTCAATGTATCCACGAGTCCTGTGGGCATCATGGAGGACTTGGAAGGCATCATTTCATCAACGGTATCCCGGTCAACACTCGTCAGATTACTGGGATTGGTCATATCGGTCAGCACCATCATGTTTTTACCGTTGAGATTGATGACACGCCCATTCACGATCCGGCCATCATCCAGAATAAACATCATGGAGGCATACTGGTCGGAAATTACTTTAGAGGGTTCGATAATTGATTCCAGCAGGTTTTGTGCATTGAAGCGGCCTCCAACTCCCGTTAGGTCAGGTCCAATTGTCCCCCCTTCACCGGCGAAGCGATGACATTTGAAACAGGCACCGGCGGCAAACATTTCCCGTCCCCGTTCAAAATTGCGCTGAATCTTATCATGATTGGCTGCCTCTAATAATTCATTGACCGTCCACTTCTGGACAAAAGGACGAGGCGGCCCTTCTGCAATCGGTTCCGATTTTTCCAGATCGACATCCAGAATCGGCTTGAGCGTTTCTTTCTCCTGATCAGTCAGCGTTTTGATGGCTTCTGCGCGAATATTGACCAGGAACTTATTGAACGACATCCCCCCTTTGTGGGCTGTTGCCTTCAAATACCACTCGAAGTATTTTTTGCGGAGTTCATCGTTCCAACCGGCGGTAATACTGCTGAGCACTTTGGCATAATGGATCTGTTCTTCCTGTGTCAAAGCATGTTCCTGCAGATCCAAAGTTCTCTCGATGACTTTGGGTGCATCCAGGAACGCCAGCACCTGGCTTAACTCGCGATTCAAAAAGGAATTTCGGGCCGGGTAGGCTCCATTAATCTGTGCCAGAATGTTGAGACGTTCCATTTCTGTTGGTTTTCCCAACCGGATAAATACCAGTTGATAAAGCCGCAACAGATCCATTTTCTGAGTCGCCGATAATGCATTCCAGTCAAGACGTTTCAGTGAATTCAGTAACGGTGTTTTAAATGTCGGTTTTCCATTTCGCGCCAAAGCGATGCCTGCTGTAATCAGTGTGGCAGGATCTTTTTCCAGCAGTACGCAATTCTGCCATTGTTCGACCGGCTGGTGTTCGAGGGCAATTCGAGCCGCATAGCGAATGTGTCGGTCTTCGTGTCCCAGATAAGGCCACACAGAATAGACGATCGTTTCGCCCTGCTGACCATGAAAGGCTTCCAGATCACGGCGCAGCTCTCGCAGACGCGTCCATTCACCTGGGGCAGATTCTGCAGGAGCAGTTGATTCATCACCAGTATAAGTAATGCGATACAATCCAGACTGCGTTTTTCTCCCACCAATTGTGAAGTAAAACGCACCATCAACCGGATTGACGACCAGATCGGTCACCGGCAGCGGAGTCGCAGAAGCAAACTTTTCATAAGTGGCAACGTAAGAGGCTCCCTGCGGCTTCAGATGTACGGCATAGATAATGCCATAACTCCAGTCAGAAATGAACAGTGATTCCTGATACTTTGCCGGAAACTTCGTGCCAGTTCCAAACACAATTCCAGTGGGAGATCCCTGCCCGATATTTACTATCGCAGGCAGACTGTCAGGATAATAATCGGGCCATTTCCCGGTTCCAGAACGCCAGCCGAATTCGCTGCCGCTGGTGACGTGATTCACACGGGTCGGACGATACCAGGGCGAGCCAACGTCCCACTCCATGTCGGCATCATACGTAAACAGTTCCCCTTCAGGATTGAAGGCAATGTCGTATTCATTTCGGAAACCAATACTGACCACTTCAAATTCTTTACCTTCCGGATCGGTACGACAGATCCAGCCACCGGGGGCCAGTTTGCCGGCAGCGTGACCGCGGGCATCCCACAGCCGCGGCAGCAGCAGGTCTTCATCCCAGTTGCGCGGGACTAACGATTTTTCGGGTTCAGGTAAATCAGTATGATTTCCGGCAGCAATATAGAGAGACTTCTTATCGGGAGAGAGAATAATGGCGTGCGGTCCATGTTCGCCGGCCCCCTTGATTTCTCTCAGAAATTTGACTTCATCAAACTGATCATCACCATTGGTATCTTTCAGGCGATACAAACCGGAAGGTCGTTCGTTGCCACCATTCACCACGGCATACAGACTGTCAAACGCGTACAGCAGACCATGCGCCATGCCCATATCTACGGGCAGTTTTTCGACTTGAGTCTCATTTGTTGTGGATCCGATTTTGGCAGGGGTAATCCGATATAATGCACCATACTGATCTGAGGCAATCAGGCGTCCTTTGGGGTCGATCGTCATGCTGACCCATGATCCCTGCTCTTCCGTGGGTACCGAATAAAGCAATTCGATTTTGAAATCTTTGAGCAATTTGATCTGATCGACGGGGGTCGCCATCGCAGAAGGCGGCGCTTCTGAATCTTCCAGTGTGATCGATTCAATTTCGACCAGGCCTTTCTGACTGGCGGGATCAATGCGTAAGCCCGTCAATTCCGAATCGGCGTAAAAGGCAATGGTGACATCCTGCCAATCGCTATTACTTGCCCGTGTTTCTAACTTTTCGGATCGCTGGTCGGCATAGCCGTTATTCTTTTGTGTTTTCCAGTAGATTTCGCCCTTCAGGCGTTTGGGAGACCGCAAACGAAGCTTGACTTTTTTCCAGCCTCCGGCGGCTTTGAGATCGCGACCAAAATGAGGGTCTTTGCCCGTACTGTTTACCTGCAGCACATTCTCTTTTACGGCAAGCGTACAATCTGTGTAGGCAGTCCAACCGTGATCGTTGTCTGTAAATGTCCATGTCTGAATCGACTGTGGTTTACTGGAATCGTCCGCCATTAAAGGTTGAGAAACCAGTATTACGCTCACGGCGATACAGAAAGATTTAAATACTTGAATCACGTTGCGGCCCCTGATCTGATGCCAAATGAATTATGTAATGCCATTGAAAAACGGGATTGCGTCGTACAACACTGGACTGAGCGTTCTAAAGAAACCATGGGTCCTCTGTTTCACACCAGCCAGCGAATGTGGGTGATCTTGACTTGTTCAAACCTGAACCACCGAATATATCTATTTTCCATGATAACAGGTAGTTAATGCGTTGAAAACGGGATCGTCTTCCTTTTTATTTATTGATTTACGGCAGGTAAGCTCGATATTTCTACGAATTTCTTGCATCATATCAGTAAGTAATTCAGCATAATATTTCCAATCTCTCATCTGTTCTTCCGCACAACACACAAACAAGGAGCCTCACTTGATGTCCTGTCGCGAACTGATTCGAAATGGCACTTTTTTTACAGCATTGTTAATTATCTCTACTGCTATCTCTGGTTGCAATCAGGAAAAGAGAAATGACAATCCCACTACATCAAATTCGAATTCTGGTGAAAAGAATGATGTCGCTTTTGTCACCAACGGGATCGCTTCGTTCTGGGTGATTGCGCAAAAGGGCGCCGAAAAAGCAGGTCAAGATCTGGGTGTCAACGTGGAAGTAAGAATGCCCCCCCAGGGTGCGACAGACCAGAAACGAATGGTTCAGGAACTCCTGGCACAAGGCATCGATGGAATTGCCATCAGTCCCATTGACCCTGATAATCAAAACGATCTCTTACAGGAAATCGCCGACAACTCGATTCTGATCACTCAGGACTCGGATGCGCCTGACAGCCCGCGCCAATGTTATATTGGAATGGATAATTATGCCGCAGGCCGGATGTGCGGGGAACTGGTCAAGGAAGCATTACCCGATGGGGGCGAACTCGTGCTGTTTGTCGGACGTCTGGGTCAGGCAAACGCCAGATTACGACGTCAGGGAGTGATCGATGAATTAATGGATCGTTCTCACGATAACACCCGCTACGACAAACCTGGAAATGTGATTAAAAACGAAAAATATACCATTCTGGAAACACGAACCGATGATTTTGATTTTCCCCAGGCGAAAGCCAATGCGCAGGATGCTATCGCCAAATACCCCAATCTGAAATGCATGGTCGGACTGTTTGCCTATAATCCTCCGTTGTGTCTGGAAGCAATTCGAGACGGAGGGAAACTTAGTAGCAATGCAGCGACAACCAGCAGTTCAGGAACCAGTCGTAGCGCAGGGAAACGCCAGGAAATCAAAGTGGTTTCTTTTGACGAAGATGAAACAAGTCTGCAAGGAATTATTGATGGAACCGTCGTGGGAACGGTGGTGCAAAACCCCTATCAGTACGGCTATGAATCAGTGCGTGTTTTGAATGCACTCGCCAACGGTGACAAATCTGTCGTCCCCGAAAATAAAATTATGCATATCCCCGCTCGAAAGATCACAAAAGACAATGTGAAAGAATTCTGGGCAGAACTGAAATCGTTGACCAGTGATACAGCTCCAAAAGCAAACGGCAAAAAAGAAGGAGAAAAAGCAGCACCCAAGTCTGGAGACGACACGCAAACAACGGACAAGCAGACAGATGCGAAGTCGGATGAGTAGTTCCGTCCCAAAGCACTCACAACCACTTCTGGAAGTGAGACAAATCTCAAAGCAGTTCCCTGGTGTGAAAGCCCTGAGTCGGGTCAGCCTTACATTACATCACGGGGAGGTGCTGGCCGTCATAGGTGAGAATGGTGCCGGCAAAAGCACCTTGATGAAAATCCTGGCAGGCGTCCAGACACCCGATTCAGGAACGCTGCTGATCAATGGAGATGCCGTTTCCGTTTCGAATGTGGAAGATGCACTCGACAGCGGCATTGCCTTAATTCATCAGGAGTTGAACCTTTCAGAAAATCTGGATATTGCAGCCAATATCTTTCTCGGCCGCGAACCAAACTTCTGTGGCATCATCAATCAGAAGCAAACGTATCTTGAATCGGAAACGTTTCTGAAACGTGTGGGCTTGAATCTTTCCCCTCAGACTTTAGTGGGCAACCTGACTGTTGGTCAGCAGCAAATGGTGGAAATCGCCAAAGCACTGTCGATTAACGCACGCATCCTGATTATGGACGAGCCCACATCTTCGTTATCACTGCATGAATCCGAGGCCTTGTTTTCGGTGATTCGAGAGTTGAAAGCGCAAGGGGTCAGTATTATCTATATTTCCCATCGCCTGGGTGAAGTCAACGACCTCGCTGACCGTGTGGTCGTTTTGCGAGATGGAGAAAACGCCGGCGAACTGAATCGTGATTCCATCTCGCACGATCGCATGGTGCAGCTGATGGTGGGACGCAGTGTTTCCCAGTTTTTCCCCTATACTTCGCATCAACCGGGCCACGTCGTGCTCGAAGTGAAAGAACTACGCACACCAGTAAATCCCACTCACCCGATCAGCTTCTCGCTGAAAAAAAATGAAATTGTCGGTATTTCCGGTCTGGTCGGTGCCGGTAGAACCGAACTGCTGCAGGTCCTGTTTGGTATCGACGCGCCGCGAGGGGGCACCATTTTTGTCAATGGCAAAGAAATACACATCCATTCTCCCAAAGACGCGATCAAAGCCGGTCTGGCGCTGGTTCCCGAAGATCGAAAACTGCAGGGACTGATCCTGGAAATGGCCGTACGCGAAAACATGAGCCTGGCCAGCCTCTCACGTGACCGAAGGCATCTGGGAATGATCAATTTTTCAAAGGAGCGAAATATCTCGGCAGCGATGATCGCCGCGATGAACATCAAAACGCCTGACGACCGCCAGATTATCCAGTTTTTATCAGGTGGGAACCAGCAAAAAGTCGTGTTGGGAAAATGGATGGCATTAAACCCCGGCGTCTTGCTTCTGGACGAACCCACCCGTGGCGTTGATGTGGGTGCCAAGGAAGAAATCTATCATCTGATGAATGAACTGGCTTCCAGGGGAATGGCGATTTTATTTGTCAGTAGTGACCTGGAAGAAATACGCGGCATTTCGGATCGTGTGTTAGTGATGCACGAAGGCCAAATGACAGGAGAGCTCACCCGGGCAGAAATGAGTGAAGAAGCCATCATGCAGCTTGCGACCGGACAGATCAGAGAATCCGTCCCTTCTTAATTTCTTTTTTAATTATTAAAACCAAACTCGCGCTTAAGAATCACAATCATGAAGAAGATCTTGGGAATATTAATCTTATTGATTGTTGTGTGTCTTGTCACAGCAGTCTCAAATGAGAATTTCTTTACCGCTTACAACATGCAAAACGTGATCCGGTTAACGTCATTATTCGGCATCATCAGTATTGGTGTCGCATTCGTGATTATCTCCGGGGGAATCGATCTTTCCATTGGTTCTGTAATCTGTCTGACAGGAAGTTTATTACCTTTTCTGCTGTCAAAAGGCGTGTCCGTTCCCACTGCATTACTGCTGGTCAGTGCCGTCTCTATTGCCATTGGACTGTTCCATGGCTTGCTGATTACCAAATTAAAACTCCAGCCTTTTATCGTGACACTCTGCGGATTACTCATTTACAGAGGAATCGCCAGAGGCATTACTGAAGACCAGACTCAGGGGTTTGGAACCGCGCATGCCGGATTACGGTATCTGGCTACAGGAAAAATCGCAGTCCCCTTCATGGAAGGCTTCAAACTGCCTGTCCCCTTTCTGATCATGCTCGGCCTGGCAGTTGTTGCCGCATTCTTTTTGAACAAAACCATTTTCGGTCGCTATCTGAAGGCGATCGGAAACAATGAAACAGCCGCACGTTATTCGGGTATCAAAACGGATCGAACCGTAATTATGGCTTACATCATCTGCTCCTTTCTTTCGGGCGTAGGCGGAGTTTTATTCGCGCTGGATATTAACTCAGTACAACCCGAGGGCATCGGCAACTTTTATGAACTGTATGCCATTGCAGCAGCCGTCCTGGGGGGGTGCAGTATTCGCGGGGGCGAAGGCAGCATTCTGGGGGTGGTCATTGGTGCCGCCCTGATGCGGGTTCTCCGCAATTCCATTACCATGCTGGGGATTCCCTCGCAACTGGAATTTGCTATCATTGGAGCAGTGATCTTGGTTGGAGTGATCACAGACGAACTCGTGAAACGGTATGCGAAACAACGCAGGGCACATCATCAGGCCAGACAGACTTCCGATTAGCTCCTTTCATTAACTACATGGATACCCAATATGCTAACTTATGAATATTATTGCGAAACCAATGGCAAAACGATCGAAGTCAGCCATCGCATGCAGGAATCACTGAAAACCTGGGGAGAGCTCTGCCAGAAAGCGGAGATTCCTCTGAATGAAACCCCTGAATCAGCACCCGTAGAACGTTTGATTTCAGGAGGTCTGCTGTTTAAAGGGGAAACTTCAAGTAAAAAATCACAGCTTCCGATGACCGATCCCGGTTGTGGTCGCTCAAACTGCTGTCGTCATTAATTGACCTGTTGCGTCAATCTGCTCCTGTATCCTGATTCTGTCGCTTTTAAAGGTTTATTGTGTCTCTTTCCCGTATTAAAAATGGAACGATTTACGACCCCGCAAACGGCGTGAACGGTGAAGTGCGCGATCTGTGGATTCAGGATGGTGTGATCGTCTCCGCTCCGCCAAATCATGACACATTTTCAGGTAAAACGCTGGATGCGACTGGCTACGTCGTGATGCCGGGCGGCATCGACATGCACTGTCATATCGCCGGCCCTAAAGTAAATGCAGGGCGCAAAATGACGCCCGAAATGAAACGCAATGCCCCCCCCATTTATCGCAGCGAACATACCCGCTCGGGCACGGGGGGCGTCGTTCCCAGCACTTTTGCCACCGGTTATCTGTTTGCCAGTATCGGGTACACCACAGCCATGGATGCGGCGATTCCCGGCCTGCATGCGAGACATGCCCACGAAGAACTGCAGGACACGCCCATTCTGGACAAGGGTTTTTATCTGCTGTTCGGCAACAATCATTTCGTGATGAAACATCTGCGAAATCAGGACGAAAAAGCGCTGGACGCATATTGCAGCTGGCTACTGAAATCGGCCAAAGGTTACACGATCAAAATTGTGAATCCGGGCGGCGTCGAAGACTGGAAACAGATCAGTCGTAAATCGATCAAGGAGCTGGATTCCCCCGTACAAAATTTCGGGGTCACTCCCCGACAGATTGTACGTGGTTTAGCGGGAACAGCAGACCGACTGCAACTGCCACACTCGGTACATATCCATTGTAATAATCTCGGAATTCCCGGGAACTGGGAAACCACGTTGAACACAATGGAATCTCTGGAAGGTCACCGCGGACATCTGGCACATGTCCAGTTTCATTCATATGACGGTGATCCGAATGATCCCACGAGTTTCTCATCTGCAACACAAAAACTCGTGGACTATGTGAATGCACACGAAAACATTACTGTCGACGTCGGGCATATCAATCCCGGGTCCACCATCTCAATGACCGGGGATACCCCCTTCAGTCAGTTCCTGCACAACATTAATCGAAACAAATGGTATACCGCCGACTGCGAGCTGGAAAGCAGTTGTGGTGTGATCCCGATTGAATACCGGCCGCAGCGCAGTCTGATTAATGCCGTCCAATGGGCCATCGCGCTGGAATGGTATCTGCTGATGGAAGATCCCTGGCGTGTCATTATGACCAGCGATCACCCGAACGGCGGCGCTTTTTATCATTATCCGGAAATCATTTATTTGCTGATGGATAAACATTTCCGTCAGGAATTTCTGTCTCAGATGCCGGAAGGAATTCGTGAGCGAAGTGTGCTGGCTGATCTGGAGCGCGAATACTCGCTGTATGAAATCGCCATCATCACCCGTGCCGCCCCCGCACGCGTTCTGGGGATGAAGGAAAAAGGGCACCTTGGCGTGGGAGCACACGCTGATATTACTATCTACGCACCGCAACAAAACCGTCAGGAAATGTTTGAGCGTCCGCGCTGGGTCTTCAAAGATGGCCAGCTTGTTGTCGAAGATGGAGAAATCCAGGAACATCAGTTTGGCCGAACCTATTATACGTCGCCCGATTTTGATCAGGAATTTTTGCCACATATCAAAGACTGGTTCGACGAGAACTACTCGATCCGGTTCCGCAATTATCAGATCGAGAAACAGGAAATTCCCCAAGCAGAAGAAGTCACTTGTGGAATGAAATCGAGCTAATCCGCAGGAATTCCTGCCCCTGAATCAGTATGAGGATGGCGCAGCAGAATGCATCGTTAAAACAGAGTCAGCCAAGCAAGTCGAAACTCCCTCAACTGCCCCCTGCTTGAAACAGTCCTTTACCAGGATGCTGACTCGTAGACTCTAAATTGGAGGTAATGTCCGATCCATTACCGGTTTTGACAAGGCCATTTCTTCATCCTGGATGGGAAGAAACTGTCCTTCGTCCGGGTGAAAATTAAAAACCTCACCAGTTTCAAATTTGTAGACCCAACCATGTAACTTTAACTCTCCACGACTCACCGCAGCCGCAACTGACGGATGTGTTTTCAAATTTTCGATTTGAACGAGCACATTCTCCTGTACAGTCAGAACGAGACGCTCATCAGGATCAGTCAGGTGTACGTAGTTCTCATCTACAATTCTACGTGTCGACTCCGCGTGTTGTAAATAAGCCTTGACAGCAGGCATTTTTTCAATCCGCGAGGGATCGAGCAGACCACTCATTGCACCGCAATGGGAATGACCGCAAACAATCACATCCTTGACTTTCAAGGCGCTCACAGCATATTCAATCGTTGCGGCCTCACCACCAAACACAGCGCCGTAAGGTGGAATAATGTTTCCCGCGGTTCGCTGAATGAATAATTCGCCCGGTTTTGTCTGAGTTAAATGATTCGGATTGATTCTTGAATCTGAACAGGTAATAAAGAGCGCGAGCGGGCTTTGGCCATCAACAAGAGTTTCGAACAACTTTTGATCCTGGCTGAAGTAGTTCCTTTGAAACTCGTGGATTCCATCAACGAGCTTTTGCATCTGCTTTCTCCTGCTTACTTTATATGATTTTTCAATTTATGCAGAGCTGACAACAATCTACTCGCACAATACTACTTTGTAATTAAGTGATCTAACACTTCTCCGTTTTCTATTCTAGTCAGTACTACTCGCAAAACGAGTCAAATTTGCAGCTCATTGGTATCTCTTTTAAAAATTTTGAAAGTTGACTACTGAGAGAAAATTGTCCCTGAATCACGCCAAGCCAATGATACACTAAAACATTATCTGACGATCCTGGAAGCGAACTTGCCGTTACTCCTTAAAAACATTATATTATTGCTACGATCCTTGATAATTTTTATTTGCCAGCATTAATCACAACGAGCAACACTGAACACACAGCCAGTGGCTCAATGCTGTTGAAACAATTGATGCTGCTGGAACAGTTGATGAAATTTTTTGTTTTATTCGTTCTCTGCTGGGGGGTGTTATTTGGCACTGCGCTGTCCCTGGTATCAGGAGAAGAGGGCCAAGAAATTCCCGTTGACCAGCCTTTCGGCAAATATGAAGAGAATGAATCCAAAGAAGAGCTGAAAAAGTGGGAGTCAACGCCCTCTCTGTTTGGCACTGTTACGGTCGATTTCCTGCTTGACAAATCGATTCAATGCTCTCTGCATGAGGCATTCATTTTCACCCCGCTGGTCAATTATAGACCGAGTTGCTCTCGCGCACCTCCGCTTTCTCCCTGCTGACCCCACGGCCGCTTTCCATCACGATTTTGCTACGTTCTGATGCATCGATCTTTTCCACTTGCATCTGACACGGTCGAAGCTCCTCAAGTCGTTTCATCCTGTGAAATGATATCAGGAATTCGTTTCTTCCCTTCTCGAGGTAGTGCGCTCATCGACTGGATTCCATAAGCGGATCATTTCGGATATCTGGATCTATTTTTCTGTGAAAAATCATGAACGAATCTGCAAATATTCATACTGACAATCAGACTTCAAAATTGACTCACCCCGAAAAGTTCTCTGAACTTCGTCATGCGATCGAACATGCTGCTCATCTCTTACCAGCTCAAGGGCCAATCACAGTTTTCGTGCATCATAATACGCTGCATGCATTTGAGGACCTGCCCTTCGAAAAAGGTGTCGTCGAAGGAGGACGGACATTTGGATGTCATCCGTTTTTATCTGAAGATCGTTATCGAAAGAAGTTTGAACACGACCGAATTCGTGTCACTGACATCGAAGCGGTATTATTGTCTGATCTTGGCGAAAGCGCTGAAATACTGATCGGAAAATTCGGGACACGCTATGCGCTCCGGTTAGCCATGCTGCAGTTCCCGCTGCATTCCGGACCAGTATCTGAATTGCGCTGGTTCATTGCGGAAACCGATGCCTTGCGGCGTTTTCGTCAGGAAGTCGAACCCGCGATTCGCGAACAAACCATTACAATGACACGCCACTGGATCATGCGCGACTTCCTGAATGGAAACAACAGCGGCGATCAGCGCGCAAAGCATATTCTGGAAACACTGTTCTCCCAGTTTGGGAAAGAATCGATTGAAAAATGGAATGATCGCAAGTGGGAATCATTTGTATTACATTTTCTGTGGCGAGTCTGTCACAGCGGCGTACAAAGTTCTAAGGTAAAAACGAAGTTTTCACAGAAGCTCTCCAGACATCGCGACCTGTTACTGAAGGTCACAGGCGAGGATACAGATCAGATAGTCCACGATGTCCTGATCCGTTTTTGTGCGGCCTTTCTTGACCAGGGTTTCGGGAATTTACCGTTGCCTGATCGCGAGTCAGGATTTTATCATTCATTTCTGCAACTGTATTCCGGATCATTGATCAGTCCGGCGATCGAACTATCCGGTTTGCGGCAGGAAATCCATCGACTGCACTCTTCAGGTATGACGCCCCTGGAGTCGATCGAAGAATCGCTTTCTTTGTTGGGAGTCGCTGAAGAGGATCGTGATGAATTTCTTTCCCAGACGCTACTTGTCCTGCGCGGCTGGGCCGGTATGGTCTGGCAAATGGAAACTAATGCCGAATGGATGCCCCATACGGCCCCTCCAGACAGTCTTATTGAATTCCTGGCAGTACGCCTGATTCTTGATCGACTGGCAGTCGAATATGTAATGCGGAATTCCTTTGAATTTGAAGGTGACCTGAATTCCGTTCGAAATGAGTTACTTAAGCAAATTGGCAAAGACACGCTGTGCCAAACCAATCAGCGGGCATTTACGATTTTTCAGCTCGCTCAGGTCCGTGGCTGGAGTCCTGAAGATCTTCTGCATCTTTCCTGTGAACAATGGACGACTCTCATACAGGAGATTGAATTGTTTTCCAGCCTCGAACGCCGACGTATGTATCATCTGGCATTTGAGCGAAAATATCGCAATGAAACTCTCGACGCTGTCGCGACTCACTCCGCCCGGCATCGCGCACGACGAGAGCAACCCATGCCCCAAAAATCAGAGCATCCCGCATATCAGGTTGTCTGCTGTATTGACGAGCGCGAAGAATCTTTTCGGCGGCATCTGGAAGAAATTGCCCCTGAATGTGAAACCTTCGGTATTGCAGGTTTCTTCGGCGTCGCCATGTATTACCGTGGTGCAGCCGATGCACACTTCACTCCGCTCTGTCCCGTAAATATCAAACCGGTTCACTACGTCCAGGAAGAGACCCTTTACTCGCTCACGCAAGTCAGCCGCCGACGGGCCGAGACGCGGCGACGAATTGGACACGCAACACATCAGGCTCACATTGGAACTCGAACTTTTATCGGAGGCTTGTTGACGGGACTGCTCGGTTCACTGGCAGCCTTTCCTCTGGTCGCCCGAATTCTATTTCCGCGTACAACGGCACAAATCCGGCACCTGTTCGACAGCATTGTAGAGCCTCCGATCACACAATTACGTCTGGAACGAATGGCTGCCCAGCCAGGACCGAAGGACGATCAACTTGGTTATTCGGTTGACGAAATGGCAAATATCGTTGAAGGCGGATTAAGAGCCCTGGGACTTGCGAAACCGGAGTTGTTCTCGCCGCTGGTGATCATTTGCGGGCACGGCTCCGCCAGCCTCAACAACCCGCACGAAGCCGCTCATGATTGTGGCGCATGCGGCGGTGGTCGCGGCGGTCCGAATGCGCGGGCTTTTGCACAAATGGCAAATGATTCTCGCGTGCGACGCATTCTTTCGGAACGTAGTCTGGTTATCCCGGACAGTACCGTCTTTGCAGGATGTTATCATAACACCTGCGATGACAGCATCACCTGGTACGATCTGGATCGACTCCCCATTTCACAGCGAGAATTATTTGAAAAAGTGGAGAAGAATCTTAACGAAGCCCGCGCTCACAGTGCTCATGAACGCTGCCGACGATTTGAATCAGCAGAACTGTCACTCTCTGTGAACGATGCCTTGCGGCATGTCGAAGGTCGCGCAGAAGATCTCTCTCAGACGCGACCAGAGTACGGGCATGCCACGAATTCACTGTGCTTTGTAGGTCGTAGAGAATGGAGTCGCAGCTTGTATCTCGATCGTCGTGCATTTCTGACATCCTATGATCCCATGCAGGATGACTCAAACAGCTCAATTCTCGAACGGTTACTGCAGGCCGTCATTCCGGTCTGTGCCGGGATCAACCTTGAATACTACTTTTCTTATGTCGATTCGACAGGCTACGGCTGCGGAACAAAACTCGCGCACAATATTACTTCTCTACTGGGTGTGATGGATGGAGCGTCCAGCGATCTACGACCTGGCTTACCTCTGCAAATGGTCGAGATCCATGAACCAGTACGATTGCTCTTTGTGATTGAAACTACGAAGGCGGCGATGAGACGCATTATCGCAGACAACCCTGCCATTGCCAGACTCGTAAACGGCAACTGGGTTCAACTGGCTGTCCTAAATAGTGAGACTTCTCAGATTCAAGTTTTCCGTAACGGCGATTTTGAAATTTACAAACCGGAAACGAAAGAACTCCCTGTCGTGGATTCATCAATCGACTGGTACCGCGGCTGGCGCGATCATCTCGGATTCGCATCCATTCGAGACCATGAACTTTCGTCATGAGCTTTGGAATCTGATTCTCTTAATCCTGTATAAAATGACTGAATTACAATGAACACGGAAGCTATTTTTCATTTTCTTGGTGTGTGCGTGGTGGTGAGCCCTGCTTTGCTCTTAGCTTTATTCGGTGTAACCTCGCTGATAAACCGGCCGATTGGAGAGCGTCTGATGGCGTACGCCACGCAAACAATGGTCATGATAGGATTGTTTGCAGCGATCGCTATTCTGGCTCTCATGCTCTCACTCGATATCCGGTATGTTCCGATTGAACTCGGAAACTGGGTTGTCATTCCCGAACAACACTTTCACTTTCATCTGAAATTTATTTTCGATCGACTATCGATTCCCTTTTGCATCTTATCATTTGTTCTCTGTGGAACCATCGGCGCATTCGCGAGCCGCTATCTGCATCGAGAACCCGGTTATAACCGCTTCTTCGTCTGTTATGCCATTTTTCTGCTCGGTATGATTGTTTCCTCATTGGCCGGTACGATCGAAACGCTCTTTTTTGGTTGGGAGCTTGTCGGTTTATCTTCAGCGTTACTGGTTGCCTTTTTCCACGAGAGACTCAATCCTGTTCGAAACGGACTGCGTGTCTGGTCGATTTACCGAATTGCCGATGCCGCATTTTTGATAGCGGCCTTGATGTTGCATCATTTAACAGGTGCTGGTGATTTTGATGGCCTGATGGGAACCGGATCATGGCCGGATGGACATGCCACCATTTCTGAACAACACGCTTTGTTCGTCGGCTTACTATTACTGATTGCCGCAGCCGGAAAATCGGCACTGGTTCCATTTTCGGGTTGGCTTCCTCGCGCAATGGAAGGCCCCACTCCCTCCAGTGCTGTTTTTTATGGATCACTTTCCGTCCATCTTGGTGCTTACCTGCTGTTACGGGTCAGTCCCATCCTCGAACTTTCGCTGACATTGCGTCTGGCGGTGATCTCTCTCGGTTTGATCTCGGCTCTATTCGGAACACTGATTGGCCGCGTTCAGACTGACATCAAAAGTGCGCTCGCCTTCGCATCTCTCACCCAGGTTGGCATTATCGTTGTCGAAATCGGATGTGGATTACGATACATCGCACTGATTCACATCATAGGTCATGCCTGCCTGCGAACCTTGCAACTTTTGCGAGCGCCTTCTTTGTTGCATGATTATCACACACTGGAAAATGCCATTGGCTCTCATCTTTCCCAAAAACTTTCTATTTGGGTCCGCTTTATGCCTAAACGTTACCGGATCAGGCTCTATCGATTTGAACTCGAACGCGGCTACCTGGATGCACTTATCAATCTATTAATCCTGGGTCCTTTTCTGGCCCTGTTCCGTCTGTGTGATCGTCTGGAACGTCGCTGGACCAACTTTCTCTCAGGAGGAGAATCCAGAGAGTCAGATCTTATTAAACCGCATTCGGAATCTCTGGAGGAATATTTATGATACCCGAACTCCATCTTCCCTGGATGGAATTATCGATCCTGATCACGCTACTTGGCGCACTTTGGGTCAGAACGATACACGATCGAGACAAGGCCTACAGGAGTTGTCTCCTGATCTGTGGTCTGGTTTTTCTCACATCCGTCTGTGAATGGATTGACTTCGAAAGTCTGCATGCTTTTGAAGCACGAGACCATTTCAATATCTTTGGACTGCTCTTCAATAAAAATATCTTTATTGTGGATGAACTCAGCGCCCCTTTACTTCCCCTGGCGGCTTTGCTTTATCTGCTTACCGTTCTTTCGACCCTGAAAACCAAGGGACACCGTTTTTCATTCAGCAGTACTCTCCTGTCCGAATCCATCCTGTTGGCTACATTGAGCAGCCGGGAATTATGGGTAATTATCTCCTTACTTTCTGTTGCGACGATACTACCTTATCTGGAAATCAAAGCCAATAAACGATCAACTCGCGTGTATGTACTGCATATGGGACTCTTTGTCTCTTTATTAGTTATCGGAGGCGTGCTTTCCAGCTTCAGCGAAGCCGGCGATTCGATTTCATTGATTGCAGGAGCATTTCTAACGACTGCCGCCCTGTTGCGCAGCGGCATTATTCCACTGCACTGCTGGATGACCGATCTCTTTGAAAAAGCCACTTTCGGAACGGCATTGCTGTTTGTCACTCCCATGACCGGAGCCTATGCGGTAGTCCGCCTGGTCTTTCCGATTGCCCCCGACTGGGCCCTGCAAGGCATCGCACTGGTATCACTGACAACCGCCGTCTATGCGGCCTGTATGACTCTGGTGCAACGGGAAGCGCGTCGATTTTTCTGCTATCTGTTTCTGAGCCACTCGTCTCTTGTGCTGGTTGGATTAGAAATGGCGACTCCCCTGGGATTAACGGGAGGACTCTGCGTCTGGATTTCCGTCGGTATTTCCCTGGCGGGTTTTGCTTTGACGTTCCGCTCGATCGAAGCACGAATTGGGCGAATTTCACTTGTGGAATACCACGGCCTCTATGACCACACCCCCACACTGGCAGCATTGTTTCTGGTAACCGGACTGGCATCGATTGGTTTTCCCGGAACGGTGGGATTCATCGGAACCGAACTACTTATTGAGGGGGCAATTGAAGTTTATCCTCTCGTCGGAACCGCTGTTGTAATCGCCGCCGCCTTAAACAGTATTGCTATTCTGCAGGCCTACTTTCGCGTCTTCACAGGCACGAGGCATAACTCTTCGATTTCGCTCCGCGCACGAACTTCAGAACATGTGGCGATTTTGATATTGGTAGCCCTGATTCTGGGTGGAGGACTTTATCCACAACCAGGCGTGACTTCCCGGCATCACGCCGCTATGGAACTGATTCGTCTGCGGGGGACCGTCCTGCATGAATCAACGGCGGCGATTGATACGCAGACGGGTATCACTGAAACTCGGGAATCGGTACCGCCTTTATGAGTTTGCATGAACAAGCCAATTCAGGAAAATCTTCTCATCGGAATGAATGCTGAGTGGAAGGTGATCTGCCAATCGAATACAGTGACGATATTGAATCGAAATCAGATTCATTTTTATCATGGTCGGAGCTAAAGTATCATTATCAGAAAGGTCATTCGTGTCAGATACGGATTATGCGAAAATCGGAATTGTGACTGTTTCCGACCGCGCCAGTCGAGGTGAATATGAAGATCGAGGCGGCCCTGCGATTTTGGACTATCTGTCTGAAGTTCTCAGTAGCGACTGGACTCCAGTCGCCCGTATCATCCCCGATGAGCTTTCTACCATCATTGAAACTCTGAAAGAACTCTCTGATCAGGAACAGTGTTGTCTAATTGTCACAACGGGAGGCACGGGACCTGCGAAAAGAGATATTACGCCGGAAGCGACGTTGGCTGTCTCGGAAAAGGAGATGCCAGGCTTCGGTGAATTGATGCGAAAAGTCTCGCTGGAAAAAGTCCCGACGGCCATTCTTTCACGGCAGACGGCCGTCATTCGCGGTGGTTCGCTGATTGTCAATCTACCGGGGCAGCCTAAAGCGATCCAGGAATGCCTGGACGCGGTTTTCCCTGCAATTCCTTACTGTATTGACCTGCTCGAAGGACCGTTTCTGGAGACGAATGCAGAACGGCTCGTCGCATTCCGCCCCAAACAGAAATAGACGTAAAAAAACAGGAGCAACGATGATCCTCATTGCTCCTGTTACGTTTGTTTTTCATTGACCGAAAAATCAATTGCCAACCAGGTTATGGCTGGGTTCATCGATGGTTTCCAGTCGAATCGGTTTGATATCAAACTTGGGATTTTGTCCCAGGAACCGTGCCGGATTATTATGGAAGATTTCAATGGCATCCTGTGTGGAATAACCTCTCGCCCGGAATTGAACGACACACTGCTGCAGGGTAAAGGGATCACTGGGTCCCCAGTCTGCAGACGAATTCACTAAAATCCGCTCATGTCCATATATTTCGAGCATATCGACGGCCCGTTTGGGAGAGCACTTGGTAACGGGGTACAGAGTAAATCCAACCCAGTAGCCGGCTTCCAGGGGTCCACGAATCGTGTGTTCTTCCACATGATCAATCCAGACCCGTTCCGGATTCACATTCATGTGGGACAATACTTCTAACGTGCGTTTCGTGCCGCGCACTTTATCTTGCAGGTGAGGTGTATGAATCAGAATCAACTGGTCATATTTAATGGCTAGTTCGACCTGCGCTTCGAAGATCTCTTCTTCATTTTTCGTCGTTTTATGAAAGCCGATTTCCCCCACGCCAAGCACGGTCGGCTTGTCGAAGAATTCAGGCATATGCTTGAGTACTTCGTGGCTGAGCTCCGGATTTTCTGCTTCTTTAGGATTCACGGCAACCCAGCAGTAATGTTTGATACCATAATCGGCGGCACGCGTCGGTTCGAATTCACTGATCTGCCGAAAATAGTCAATGAACGTTTCCGGATATAAGCGATCGAAGCCAGCCCAGAAGGCGGGTTCCGCAACAGCGACAACGCCGGACATTGCCATGCGTTCGTAATCCTGGGCGGTACGTGCAATGGCATGATAATGAGGTTGAATGATTTGCATAGTCGTCTCACTGATAAATCAAATGGAAGTTGGGCGGGAGGATCTGGAGTCGTTTAGTCCAGATCGGAAAAGAGTAGCAGCATCCGTTCAGATCGGTTCGGCAGATGACTTTCCTCACTCAACAATGCCATCGCCTGTTTCAATAATTCCAGACGGGAATCATTGAATTCACCTGCACTCCCTTCGTGATCGGCGGCCCGATCTACACGATCCAAAGCCGCGGCAAGTTCCAAGAGGGAACAACGGGCTTCAAGGTACTCCCGATCCAAAACCTGTAAAGCTGTTTGCATCACTAAAACCTTTCGGATTTTTCTGCCTGGATTAGCTCCATCATGATAAAAAATGTTTCCGTCTCTATTATAGAACCTACATCGGCACTTCCAAGAGCCTCAACTGAGCACAACTCACTTTCAGCCACTCTGAGACAAAAATTCAGTATATGAGGCCTATAAAGGCTAAGCAAATGCAGAAAATTCGGAATGATAGTGGGCAATCCCCTCTTTTGCCTGAATTCCCTGATAATTCAAGAGATGTATCATAAACGCTTCTCGATTATCCCCGGTAAATTCACAGGAAATCTGGTAGCGATAAGCAGGTTCGAATCCAAATCGGCTGTAATAGTCAGGCTGCCCCAGGACAATGACATACGCCTGTTTTAATTCACGTAATTGATCCAGGCCAGCCTGAATGAGCGCACTTCCCGCTCCCTGCCCTTGAAATTCAGGCAGTACCGCCAGCGGCGCCAGCCCCATCCCAATCACCTTGGATTCATCTGTATATTCAATTATGGCCGGTGTAAACAGAATATGTCCGATCACCTGGTCTCCTGCAACGGCGACCAGAGAAATTTGATCCGGGCATGAAAGCCGTAACCGATCGACCAGATCCGCCTCTGCCGACTGCCCGAAGGCACGTTCGTGAATCTGTCTGATGGTGCGATTATCGGGTGCTGTTTCCTGTCTAATCTGGAACATACTTAGTTCTCTTTTGTTTTTTGCTCAGTTCGCATGCTGCTTGAGAAACGCTTCCAACTGATCCAATTGGCGTTGCATCTCTGTCAGATAGTTTCCCTGCGATGGTTTGACGGTAAGTGGATCCAAAACAAACGAAGCGACCCCACGCTGCTGTAATTCTTTGCGCTGTTTATCTGCAGGCTGATACTCCCATAACATCAAGGGTACTTTGTGTTGCTCCTGCATCTCTTTCAGATTTTCCCAGATATGTTCGTCTGGTTCTGTCTCTTTCTTCCAATGCAAATGATGCACGGTCCAGTTTGTGCGATGCGCCAGATATTGATAAACGGGACGTTGAGAAAACCAATGCAGGCCCGGATATGAAGAACGAAGCTGGTCCAGTTTTTGATTCAGGGGCTCCAGGGAGTCTTTCAGTTTCTTCAGGTTGGCTGTGATTGCCTCTTGCTGCTGGGGAAGCAACAATGTCAGCCTTTGTGCAATGGCATTCGCCTGTCGGGTCATCAACTGGGGATCTAGCCAGAAAAATGAAACAGTTCCCGCATGGGAATGGGCGTCGCCGGCCCCATGACTGTGTACTTCAAAATCGGGAACAGTAATCAAAGCTTCTTTTAATGAGAGTGATGTTCTTAATACTTTGGAGCGGGGGAGCGACAATTTTTTGACCCAGTCGGAAAAGTCGGCTCCATTGGTCACAATCAGATCCGCCTGTTGAATGGTCTGGATCATGGCGTCATCGGGAAACCAGGTTTCGGGGTCAGCGTCTGCGGGTACCGGATTGAGGACCTTGACGGCAGGCCCCACTAATGACTCTACAATAAACTCCAGCGGATAATTGACCACAACGACAAGCGGTGTCTGATTTTCGCTGGTGGGGTTGTTTTCCAGTTGCGGTTTCTGCTGACAGGACAACAGCTGCATCACGGAAAACAAAGCCAGGAATAAATAAATACGTTGTTTCATCGATCCTCACTCAATAAACAGAAAACGCATCATCTGATACGCATAAACCCGGAATACAGCAGCCATACTCAATACAATTATCAAACTGGTTCCCAGAATGAAAATGATTTCTGTCAGTTGAAGTTTCCAGATGGTCGATCGACTGCAGCCCAGTTGAAACATGGTTTGCCTTTCCCGTTTTCGCAGACGTAACGAAAGCAGGAAGATCAAGGAAAGTAACATTCCCACCGAAACGGAAACCAGCAATGTATTCATGTCAAATAATTGTTTGACGCGAAACACCATTTGCAGTAACTCATTCACAATTTCGGTTGGGCGAATCAACTGCAGTGTCGCGTTTTTCGCATCATAGATGCCCAATAACAGGACTTCCGATTTTTCATTGCTGGGCACCAATATGATCGACGAAATGGGAAAGGTTTCTGCCTGACCATGAAAATGAAACGAATTCAGATTCTCATCGGTCACCTCATTGAACTGCGGGACGGCGGCATTCGCGACGACGCGTTGACCGTCCTGTTTCAACAGCAGGTCTTTGCTGGTTTCGCTGTCAATTGTCTGATGTCCGTGACCAATTCCGGAGATAATCCATTCGGTTTTCAGATCGACAAAAACGGCATCGTCATCCGGCGAATCCGCTTTTTCCAGCACACCGACCACGCGCATTTTCAGAGGATAATTCCCCGATAGATCGAACACATTGAGCGGGTCTGACATCAGTCGGTCGCCCGGTTTCAGCTGTTGTTTTTGAGCGATGTCAGCTCCGATCACGCAGTCCCCCAGGCGCCTCAGACTTGTTCCTTCCGCGACCACCAGCTTTCGAAACTCGAAGTAATCTAATGTCGTCCCCACGATGGGAGCCCCCTGAGCCGTGAATCTGAGAGAGAGGGGAATGGGCAGCGCATGACCTGTCTCCTGGATCGTTTCCACAGCCTGCATCGTTGTGGGTTCCAGTTCTGCCCGACTGAAATACATGGACTGTAACGCCAGATCAAATCGGCTCCCTTTGGCCCCCGCAACCAGGGGAGTCGCACGTGCGCGCGCCAGTAAATCCTGTTCAAACTGCGCAACACCAAATTGCAGTAAAACGGGTAGCAGTAAAGCCAGTGACACACACAAAATCAGAATTACTGTTTTGAGCCTGTTATAAGCTAAATAGCGAAATGTCAGCCTGAGAATACCATTCATGCCGTTTCCACCACTTCATGAAAACGTTCAATATCGATGGTTCGCTCAAACTGATCCAGCAGCCGGTCATCATGCGTCACCATGATCAGAGTGGCTTTCGTACGCCCCGCATGTTCGATCAACAAATCGCGAATCAACCGCTTATTGGCCGGGTCCAGATTTCCTGTGGGCTCATCCGCTAATAAAATTTGAGGCTGAGGTAACAACGCCCGACAAATCGCGACCCGCTGCCGTTCCCCTTGCGAGATCTGATCGATTCGAGCATGGAAATACTGATCGATCTGCATCGAAGACGCCAGTTCCCGGGCACGATCCTGCACATTTTGATCCAGTTGCAGTGTCCCATTAATAAAATAAGGAAGCAGAATATTTTCATGGACATTCAGGTAATCGATTAATTCAAACTCCTGAAAGACAAAACCAATTTTGAAAATGCGATAGGCGCGTCGCTGGCTGTCATTCAGCGTTTTCAGATCGATACCACAAGAGGTCAACGTTCCCTGATTCGGAATCAATATCCCTGAAATCAAATTCAGCAGTGTCGTCTTGCCACAACCGCTGGGACCAATCACGGCGACTTTTTCTGCTTCTTTGATTCTCAAATCAGGTATGTTCAACCGAAACTGCGATTGAGGATAACCAAATCTGAGCTGTTGCATCTGGATCATCAGGAACTCGAATCTGCTGACTTCGTTTCGGGCTGGCTGTTTTCAGAATTGTCCGACTCTTCCGCATTCACTTCTCTCAAACTGGTCTGAAATGGTAATCGCTGTTCATCCAGCAGATTCATGCCGGTAAGTTTCCAGACTCCTTCAACCGGTTCCAGATAAAAAACAGCCTGATACTGATTCGTCCGCGTGTGAATGTGCCCCCAATGCTCCACAGTACCTGCTACCGTCCAGGTAGATTTGACAGCGAAACTGCGTTCATCCTGTGAGTTCTGATGGTCTGAAGCAATGGCTGTTTCCGGTTCGACGGTCTCCCATTGTACATCGGTCACACGCGAGATGGCGCCCCCCTGCTCCTGCATTTTCAGACTCTGGTTGATCTGACGGTACAATGTCTCCAGAAATGAGCCATCGGCACTTTTCGCCAACGCATCATAAATGTCACTGTCAGTCTGATAATCAAACGACCGGTAGATATTCTTATGCAGTGTTTTGAAGACCGTTCGTGCTTTATCGGCTGACACTTTGGGAACCTGCTCTAAGGGATTCGCAAAAGTAACACGGTTCAACGGCCAACATAAAAGACTCACTATGAATAATGTGGCAACGACGATGAATGTATTCTTGCGTGATTGCTGTTTTCTAAACAGACTCATACTCACCACAAAACACAATAGGAAGCCGCCCGTACTGATGAGGGGAATCGACCAGACTGACCGAGGCTGCAGACTCACTTCCACGGGGTTCACTTCCAGATTGACCTTTCGTCCGGGATTACTCCACTCAAATACACTGCTCCGTTCCAATTTGGAGAAGACCGGTTTAAAGGACTGATCGAAGGCAAAGCAGACCGATTCAACACTCCAGACACTGCGATTAAACAAATCCCAGGTGACTTTCACTTTATCAGGAGTTCCTTTGGTACTGTAGGACAAAATAATTCCTACACGTGCATTGGCAATACTGACTCGCTTTTTCTCAGCAGGCTTGGCAAAATCGGTGAAGTCGAGACCATAAAAGTCCAGTCTTGAGACCACAGGTTTTACCGTAATCCCATCAATTTCGATCGGATTGGCCTTGGCGAAAAACTGTTCTATCGTCTCCCGCGATGCTGCCTGCTCTTCCACTGACAAAAAATCATCCTCTTTTCGCTCCAGAGTAAAAAAGGATTCCAGAGTCGCCAGCGGGATCAATATTTCATGTCGGACTTCAAAATCTTCAATATACAGAAAAGAATAAATGGTTCCGAAACTGGTAATTCCCAGCGTCTCTTCACGACGTTCTTTGAGCCATTTCTGCCAGTCTGCTTCCGATGCATCAGGAGCTAAAGGCGGATTGTCCCAGTTAAACCGGATTGTCTGTGGTTCGCGAGGTTTCATCGCCACGGCATAGGGAGTTTCGGAACCTTCCTGTTTCAGATTGAACTGCACCATCGCCGGAAAACCCGCGTTAGAATCCACAAGTTGCTGGCTGAATGTCAGAAATTCCGGCGGTGTGGAGAGGGGATACTCAATTTGAAAGACCAGAGTAAACAGCATGAGATCGCTCATGGCGATTCCCTGCGGCTTGATCGAAGTATCATCGACGGAAACCACTTTGCCCTGTACTTTCTCTCCATTGATATCCCGTACCAGCAGGCGGTCCAGCAAATACTGTTTGTGCTTTTCGATGGCTTTCTTAATTTTTTCCGCCGAGATGATATTTTCCTGATCCGGCTCCAGTTTCTGAAAGAAATAGAGATCTTCGACATAAATCTGCATCGAAACCACGACTTTATCGCGCGTGACGTAGACATTTTCCTGGCTGACTGAAATTGGATGTGCTTCGCTGGCAGCGGGAAAACAAATTCCTGCCAGCCACACCATGCAGGCCAAAAAAAACAGACGATGCAAATTTCTCTGATGGGAGAAATATCCCTGCGGTCTCTCGTATTGACAGTTTAAAGAAGCAACTCGCATGGTCATATCAGGTTTCGAATTTGGCAAATATGTAGGTCTGGCAGATCAAACTGAAAAGGGAGGCTCACAGGCAGGTTCCGTTACATTTCTGTACTATTTGATCGTACCGACACACGGGATAGAATTGCAATCGTGGTCCGCTTATAAGACACTACGAATAAAGAATTCCCAGTGATTGAGAAAAAAGGGTCTCCGATGAAAGAAAAGCAGGAATCAATCCAGCCCGAAGCTGAATCCTCACAAGAAGTTACTGCAGAGGCAACTCAGAGATCAAAGCCTGGTCTGCTCAAACGGAGCATGCTCTGGTTTCTGGCAGTGCTTCTGGCAGCCTCGGCGATGATTTATCAACGGGCCACCGGGCCGACCTATCCCGTGAAAATTCGCGTGGCAGAAGGAATTACCGCCAAGCTCATTCGTACACATGAATCAACGGATGACGCCATCGTCGAACTGCCGGCCCCATTGAACGGGGAACACAAGCCATCCGCAACATTGTTCTATAAGAGATACCGGACATCCGATGAATTTACGCCAGTCTCCATGACGGCGGTTGGGGAAGAAACCCGATACACGCTGGAAGCTGCTCTGCCGAAACAGCCAGCGGCAGGCAAACTGGAATATTATATTGAAGCAAACATTGAAGGCAAACAACGTCGTTTTCCAGAAACGCCGGAAACGAATGTCCTGATTCGATTCAAAGATCCCGTACCAGATGCCGTCTTGTTTCCGCACGTCACTTTAATGATCTTCTCCATTCTTTTTGGAATGCGTTCGGGGCTGGCCGCTTTGTTCGCCCCTTATAATATGCGTCAACTGGCATGGTTGACCTTATGCGGCATGACCATCGGGGGCATGATATTAGGTCCCTGTGTTCAAAAATACGCGTTTGGAGAATACTGGACCGGATTTCCCTTAGGAGGAGACTGGACCGACAACAAAATGCTGTTCATGTTTCTGGCGTGGGTCTTCGCCTGCTCGATCATTGGTCTCAAGCCTCGTAAAAAAGAACACGTGGTGAGTCGCGTCGTCGTATTCCTGGCTGCAATCGTAATGACCGTCTGTTATCTGATCCCCCACAGCATGGGAGGCAGCGAACTCGATTACAGTCAGGTTGATCAGGGGATTGATCCCAGTGAAGCCATCAAGACAGGTCGACAATGAACGCAGCCCAGGTTCATCTATTGACGGTTCACATTCCCGTAGTCGGTTTTTGGGGATTGTCGGTTCTGTTTATTCTGGCGCACTTTTTTCGCGATGACCGGCTGTTCAAAATCAGTTGCTGGCTGTTTCTGACGATTCTGCTGCTGGCAACGGTCGCTTACTTTTCCGGTCCCCCCGCGTACGAGCTTTTAAAAGAACACTACAAAGTCGAGAAAGAAACAGTCGAATTTCATGCCGTCCTGGCGCGATCCTGCTTGCTGGCGATGGTCGTGTTGGCGATGATCGTCGGCAACGCGCTGGTACAGGGACTGCAGGGAGAAAAAGTCCCGGGCTGGCAGCGGTGGGTCATTCTGGTCAGCACCCTGCTGCTGGCAGTCTTCTGGTCAGTGGCGGCGCACTGGGGAGGTATGATCAGACACCCCGAAATCCGGTTTGCCGATTCCCGTTTGATAGAAGCGACAACGCCGGAAAGTCATAATTCGAACCACTCAAATCTCACTACCTGACAATCTCGGTACCAATCCCCTTATCAGAATAGATTTCCAATAGAATCGAATGGGGCAGGCGCGCATCAACGATGTGGACCTTTCCGACGCCACTCGCGAGGGCTTCGAGAGCCGCATCGACCTTGGGCTCCATGCCAGCGTCTATTGTGCCATCGGCAATCAGGGCCCGACAGCGATTTGTTTCCAGATGCGAAACTAATGTCGCGGGATCATTTCGATCGAGAAAAATACCGGGGACATCGCTGAGAAAAACCAGTTTTTCCGCCTTCAGGATGCGGGCCAGCGCAGCAGCGGCAGTATCCGCGTTAACGTTCAGCTTCTGCCCCTTTGGGTCCAGCGCAACAGAAGGAATTACGGGGATCGTATCTGATTTACAAATTTCCTCTAACAGACCCTGGTCAACGTCAGTCACATAACCGACATGACCCAAATCGATGGAAGCGCCGTCTTCTGCCGGAAGTCTTAACTGTTCTCCCAAAAGACAATTGCGTGTCCCAAAATGTAGAGGCTCCGCTTTCGCTCCCTGGGCTCTGATTTCTTCGACGAGTGATGCGCTGATCTGATTGGCGAGGACATCCGTAACGATATCCAGTGTTTTTTCATCCGTGTATCGTCGACCGTGAACAAATCGAGGTTCGATCCCTGCCGCATTCATCGCCTGGCTGATGCTTTTCCCACCGCCATGCACGAGAATCGGATGCATGCCAACCGTTCTCATAAAGATCACGTCTGTCAAAAAGCTTTTAACGGCTGCTGCCTCTTCAAGTGCACTGCCGCCCAGCTTGATTACGACATAACGCCCTCGAAATCTTCTCATCCAGCCTAATGCTTCAATTAATACGGCTGTTTTACGAACGGCATCTTCCACAGTAAACCTTTAATCCTTCTTGACGCATCAACGCATGCAAATCTGAGTGAATGGAATGGTCGCTTCAGAGACCATGATTTCCAAAACCGAAAATCCGAAATCAATGCCTTATTGTAGGTGACCTTCGGGAACTGTCAAACGATGGGGGGAAACCGTGACCGAATCGATTTTTGAGCGAAAATAAACCTGATTTTTCTCACATATATCTCATGATTTCGTATTTTTCACTCAACTTCAATTTCAAAGCACTCAAAACAGAATTTCGTCCACTTTTTGTCTATCAAATCTGTCATAACCGAACTTGAGTCGACCGCCCAACAGGCAACACAATCGGACTGACCAATACGGCCCCGGCATGTGGAGGGAATGGTGCGACAGTCCGGTTCGGCAATTTTGCACTGACACACACCAGATATGAGACATCTCCTGAGAACAGAAGAATTGATGTGTGGTCGTTCTGGGGAATTCCCCGATACTTAACTCTACAGAATACGACGGTAATCTCACAACAAAGATGGCTTTGATTTCCAACCACCAAGAGACTTTAAAAGATTGAGACGGAGAAACAACGTTGGCCCATTCACACCTGCCGATTCAACACCTGATGAAACAAATGGAAAATTTTTCCTCGGAACAAATCAACAAAAAATGCCGTCCTGCCTGGCTCAGCAGTTTTGTTGACGAAGTGGCCGAAATCTTCAACCCCACAGATGAAGTCGGACGGGTTGGATTCGATTGCCAGTTCTCCGAAGAATGCTGGGAAGTCGGGCTCTTTCTGGGAAGTACCGAAATTGTAGGCGGTCAACGCGACGGTCAATTTATTGCCGCCAATTTTCAATTCGACCTGTTGCAACTGCTGGACCGATTTGAAACAGTCAATCGGTTCCACTTTAATTTTCTCGAACCATCGGCTTCAGCGGACACCAGCGATTCGGCATCGGCATACATTACAATCGAAGGTTATCTGGCCGACCTCGAGGTTGTTCGCCTGAACGTGCATGCGACGCCCCCTGTGGAAGCAGGTCCCGGCTTTCGCAAATCTCATGACGGAAAAATCGACACGGTTTGACTCTCCCAGACCGTGTCCGGATTTACTTTACAAACAACAGTGAGACAGCCGGCTTTGTGGTACGTGTCAGCTACGATTCATCTATCCTGAATCGTAGCTGACCTGAGTTCAGAATTGCTGTATTCAAAAAACATCCATGAGCCATACTTGTGCAATCACAAATTAATGGCGTTATCTTCTGCGATTTTCCCATCGCGTAATCTGAGAATAAAATCGCTTTCTCGAATATAGCGTTCGTCATGAGTCACAATCACAACGGTCGTCTGATACTGCTCGCTCATCTCCCGCAAACACTGAAAGATTTCGGCCCCGGTTTGTGTATCCAGCTCTCCGGTGGGTTCATCAGCCAGAATCAGCAGAGGCCGCTTTAACAAAGCACGGGCAATCGCCACACGCTGCTGCTCTCCCCCCGATAACTGATTGGGCCGATGTAAAATACGATGCCCCAACCCCACCTGTTTCAACAAATCCTCTGCGCGTTGCTTTTGTTCTATGGAAATTCCCTGAGGCAAAAAGGGAGCCAGAACATTTTCCAAGGCGTTCAGATTTCTCAACAGATTAAAGTTCTGAAAGACAAAACCTACCTTTTCACGGCGATACGTGTCACGTTCGGTTTGATTCAGTGTCGACAGAGCCCGGTTCTGCACATAAATTTCGCCCGAACTGGGTAAATCGAGTGCTCCCATCAAATAGAGCAATGTGCTTTTCCCGCTTCCGGAGGGCCCCAGAATAAATGAGAATGCCTGTCCGGGAAACTGACAGCACACTCCCTGCAGCGCGTGTACTTCGGTTTCACCACTCTGATGTATTTTCGTAACATTACGGACTTCGATCATTTCATGACCACTTTCAGAACGCATTTTTCATCGGTATCAGATTAAAGTATTTCAACCGCGGCGGATGGCATCGATCGGCGTCATTCTTGTCGTCCACCAGGCGGGATACAAGCCGCCGGATATTCCCAGGAAGGTGCTGAATACCAATCCAAACAGGAGTAGTCCCGGACTGGCATAAAGATGAACCTGATTCGCAAACTTCCAGTTGACAATAAAAATCGCAACTAACCCCAAGATTCCTCCCAGTACGCCTCCTAATATTCCCAGCAGGGAACTTTCGGCAGTAATCAACAGCATGACATCCCGATTCGACCATCCGTTGGCCTTCAGAATTCCGAAATCCACGATCCGTTCCATCACACTCATCAACATCGTATTGATGATACTGAGCATGGCGATTAAAACGCCAATGCCCGTCATCAAACCAAGAAAGATGTCCAGATCGGCCGTGAAGGTTTCCAGACGATCTCCCCAATCCGCTGCCGACCTGACTTCCAGAGCACTTTCTGCCTGAGCCGGTTTCACAGTCTTAGCATTCATTTTACCTGTTTGATTCGGTATTTTTCTGACTGCGGAATCAGGCTGTTCTTCAGGCCGCTGCGTGGGAGTTCCTTTTAAAGTCTGATCAATGGTATTCATCAGGTCTTTAAGAAGATTCGATTGCGAAGCGCTGGCCAGCGCCAAAGAGGCCGGTTGCCAGGAAGCCAGTTCACGATCTCGAAAATGATCTTTGATCTGATTTACCAGCAACTCGTTTTTAACATCCCCTGTCTGTTCGATGTAGAAGCAACTGACACTCTCTGAATCGAATCGTGTAATTTCCCGAACCACTTCGATATCCAGAATGATGGCAATATCGAGCAGGAGCGAACCACATTCGTAAAGTCCGACCACTGTCATTTCCTGACCATTGATGTCAATGGTATCCCCCACCTGCTTGTGATGCTGTTCAGCAATTTGTCGACTAATGACAGCATTTAAAGTCCCCTGGTCCTGCAGAGACAAAAAACGGCCTGCATAAATAGCATCGCGATAGATGCCTTTTTTTAATTGTAATCGCGAGGGAAGTTCGGTCCCGAATAGAAACCGGGGAGGACTGATGACAGGTTTGCCTTCAATGATATTGACCCGCGACCAGATTTCCGGATTCACAATCGCGACTCCCGGAATCTGACTGATCTCCTTTCCCCAGGACCTCGGTATTCTGGAAAACAGCGGAATCGGAGCGCCAGGTTGCATCGCTACAATTCCAGTAATTTTTCCAAATGTCTGGGAAACAGTCTCTTCCAGTCCTCCGGCGATGGAAAATAATCCCACCATACCGGCAATGGCAATGGTCAATCCCATTAAACACAAAAAAGAACGCAGCGAACGGCTGAGCAGATTTCGTAAAGCAAATTTTAGCATTTATGCAATTTCCAGTTTGTTAATTCAGTCCAGCCTCCGGGATGTATTGGCATTTTACGCAGGTTGCCTCCAGCATTGAATCAATTTACTTCGTAATCTCATAATAAAAGAATTGATTATAAGGAGTTATAGACGGAGCTAACTTGAAAACCAGCTAAATTCAAACGTAGAATGCTCCCAAGTGAAGATCAGCGATAGAAATCAGTCCGCAGGCGTTCGTCTCTGGCAAGAATGGTTTTTATTATCTGAGTTTTCAGAGACTGTCTGAAAGAACTTCGTACTTTCCGGTTCTCTGGAACTTCATCTGCATACAAATTTTTAACGGTTGGTACTAAAACGAATTTCAAATCCATGAACAAACGCGACTATTACGATATCCTGGAAGTTTCAAAAACCGCCAGTGCTGACGAAATCAAAAAAGCATACCGTAAACTCTCCCGAAAATATCACCCTGACATGGCCCCTGATGATAAGTCAGCCGATCAGAAATTTAAAGAGGTTCAGGAAGCATACGAGATTTTGCGAGACGAGACCAAACGCAAGCAATACGACCAATACGGGCATTCATTCCAGCAGGCAGGTCCTGGCGGAGGCTATTATCCAGGTGGCGGTGGAGGAGGGAGCCCGGTTGATCTGGAAGACCTGTTTGGCGGTGGCGGCATTGATCTGGGTGACTTGTTTGGCGGGGCATTCCGTGGAGGAAAACGCGCACAACCAAGACCGCAGAAGGGAGAGTCGAGTCGTGTGCAGATTGAAATCCCCTTTCACTTGGCAGCAGTTGGGGGAGGGCATGAAATCAGTCTTCAAAAAGGCGGGGTTTCCGAGCGTTTGTCAATCAAGATTCCGGCAGGCGTCGATAACGGCTCAGTCATCAGACTGAGCGGACAGGGAGGCCCGGGAATTCACGGGGGCCCTGCCGGTGATTTACTGATCACAATGAAAGTCGGCAGTCACCCTTACTTCAAACGGGATGGCAGCAATCTGATTCTGGAAGTCCCCATCAGTCTCGCTGAAGCCGCACTGGGCGCTAAAGTCGACGTCCCCACTTTATCAGAAGGCGAAGTCACAGTCACAATCCCTCCGGGAACTTCCAGTGGAGCGAAATTGCGGCTCCGTGGCAAAGGCATTATCGATCAGAAAACCAAACAACCGAGAGATCAGATCTGTTCGATAAAAGTAGTCGCTCCCAAAGAGCTCAGCGACCAGGAACGCTCGCTTTATGAGCAACTCAAACAAATACAACAAGAAACCCCTCGGTCGAAAGCATGGTGATGTCAATGCAACACCGTCGAACTCAAAAGCAATGCATGATCAGCTTGTTGGTGTTATGCCTGTTGATCATGGGCACGCCCGTCTGTGAACTGTCTGCTCAAAACGCCGAGTCGGGCTCGATGACGATCGAATCCGACGCGAACACCGGACTGGATGTACCTGCCGATTCAGAGCTGGAGCAGCAAAAACTGGAAGAAAAAGAGAAAGACAACCGCCCCCGGGAATTGGGAGTTATGGTATTAATTCTCTGGTTGTTAGCGGGAACGGGCATCGGAATTTTGATATTCACTTCCCTGTTTGGTCATACCGTTCGCACGATGATCAGACGCCCCTATCCGCCACAGACACATGCCGCACGGCAGAAGCCATCGGAAACGTCTTCTGAGAATCCTGGTGAATCAGAGCACGCTGCAGAAGAGCCAACCAAACCCTAAACGGTTCAAACCATTATCCTGGAAGGCAGTGTTCTCCCGTGAAACAATTTGGATTCCCTGGAATTAACAGAGTTCGCAGCCAGCAGGATTTTGCAGAGATCTACTCAGCACGACAGCGGGCTGGCGACCAGAATATCTTAGTGTTTGCGGTCAAAAACCGACTGGATCAAAGTCGCCTGGGCGTCAGTGTTTCCCGAAAAAATGGAAATGCCGTCAAGCGGGCCAGAAAAAAAAGACTGATTCGAGAAGCGTTTCGACTTGTCCAGCACCAGCTTCCCCGCGGTTTAGACCTGATTGTCGTTCCCCGCGCAGAGATTGAGGCTGATCTGAGACAGTATCAACTCTCATTGAAACGACTTTCCCAGAAACTCCACCGCCGCCTGGAGCACCAGCAAAGCTGATGAAACACATGGCTTTGCAGATCTTCCGATTTCTGTATCAGATCCCGGCAATGGTCCTGATCGGTCTGGTCCGGGTCTATCAGATGACACTCAGCCATTTGATAGGCAGGCAATGTCGGTTCCACCCGACCTGCAGTGAATACTTTATTCAAGCTGTCAAAAAATATGGTGCCGTGAAAGGAACGGTCAAAGGGGTTTTGCGTATCTGTCACTGCCATCCGTTTCATCCGGGTGGCTACGACCCTCCTTAAACAACACCTGTTTGATTTAGCCTGTGTCCAGGTTTACTGTAGCGTCTCCAGGGCCATTTGGACCGAGTATAATAGGATGAGGGACGCTATGGTTAAATGGGTGCGCTCTAGTAATTTCTTGTCGGAGCCTTCATCGGCAGTGGTGTATATGGGGCATAAATTGATGGCTCGACAGGATTCGGTTTGGGATGATTCTGAGAGCTCTGAAGACCTATTTTTCGAATCGGTGCAGATTGCTCTTGTGACAACATGGACGGAACTGACAAATCACGAGGATTCGTCAATTCTACTTCGTTCTTCAACTGAGCAGGAGTTGAAACGGGTACCGCTGTCTTGAACTGATCAAACTGCTTAACTTGTGCTTCCTGCTGCATTCTCTGCTTGGAGTAAGGCCACAATTCCAGTTCATCTTCCAATGTTGAATAGCTGCTGACAGGCAATGACTCACGAGAGACTGAAACTCTCCAGGAATTATCCCAATACGTCGCTTCCCCGGGAGGAGGCAGCCGCGGAAGAGCCTTCTTTGCGGGTTCTGGCTGGGGCAGTACCGGTTGGGGAAGTGAGTGTAATGGCTGAGGAAAGACAGGTTGTGGTTGCATTGGCTCAGGGAATACTGGTTCAGCCTGAACGGGAAACGGTCCGGGGTAAGGTGTCGACTCAATACAGGAAATCTCGCCGTGCAGTTCGTCAACGACTTCCACTACTTCTACTTCGACCTCGGTGTCAGAGACGTTTCGAATCCACTGAGGCGTTTTTACTTGCGATTTCACCTTGGAACAAAAATCTTTGACCTTACCATTCATCTGTTTCACTTTTTGCGAAACGGATGAGGAAACCGACGAATATCGAGGGACCAGTCCCAGATTCTTCTGGGCGGGTTCTACTGGTTCTGCACTGAATTGTGATTTGAAATATTCCTGATCAGCGGCAACTTCTTCCTGTGAGGTTTTCCTGATAAATGAATCATTTTGATAACTCTGCCTGTCCGGTTGGGGAAGCAGACTCGGAGGAGCAGCCGGTGGGAAGTCAGCGTCTGCAGGTGCAGGAGCCGATTCAGGATAAAATTGGCCAGGATTCTGGTATTCCGGAGCCAGTGATTCCGATTGATGATAAGGCGTTGAAACATGGTTAGAAGAGGCGCGAGAAGCCTGCTGATGCACTTTTTGTTGCGCAGACTGACAGCCATATAATCCCGTCAATGAAAGCAGGCAGGCAAAGTACGAGACAGTTTTTGAATACGGCATTGACATCTTGATTCCTCTTTCCATGTCGTGCATCTTGCACCGGTTGTAAATACCACACTTAAAATTTGACAAGCTTCAAAAATGTGGTATGGCACACGGAATAAAAATCGGTTAAATCTGCCGTTTTGTAATATATGAAAGTGATGAATCAGTTAGAATACGTTCAACAACCATCCGTTTATTCTTGCTAAAACGATTTCTCATGAATGCAAGTGTCGTGATTGATAATTCTGTTTTTCGCTCTCTAACGGTTGCATCATCTATAACAGGTTTCAGAGTGCGGAAAATATCTGAAAAACCAGTTTTTAACATGGTGCCGCCAGTAGGAATTAGTCAAAGTTTATGGATTATTCCTGAGAACTGCATTCGCGAGAAGAACACAGATCCTGTTATATTGGTCATATTGGAAAAGTCAGCGATCAAATCAACGGAATTCTGACTGACAATTTACTAGAATGAGAATAGATACCATTTGCAAAGTTTTGAGAGATCAGGAGTGAACCTATGTTAGAGATCAAAAAAATTCTCGTTCCTACAGATTTCAGCGAATTTGGTGAGCAGGCACTGCTCTATGGATGTGAATTAGCGAAAAAGTTTAATTCCCAGTTACATTTGTTAAATGTCGTCCAGGATGCTGTTGCGATGTTTCCTGAACCGAATATGATGGGAACATCCATGAATGATCTGGTGGCCGACATGCAGGATTTAGCAAGAAAACAACTGGAATCGATGCCGGACCTTCCCGGAACCGAAGATCTGAAAATCGTACGGGAAGTCCGTGTCGGACCAGCGTTTCTTGAAATTGTGCGTTATGCGAAAAAATCCGATATTGATTTGATCGTGATTGGTACACATGGACGTACTGGTATTAAACACATGCTGCTGGGAAGTGTCGCAGAAAAAGTGGTTCGCAAGGCCCCTTGTCCTGTACTAACGGTTTCCCATCCCGAACGGGAATTTGTAATGCCTACTTAATAAAATGGCCTCAGGTCCCTATAATAGACTGAGCCGCAAGTCTGAAAAACATTGAGATACTGAAGTGTTTCGATTCAAGGTAAATTCTGATCCTTTATCCCCCACTATAATTTGAGGAAATAATGCCGAAACTGACTGTTGAAAATGTAGGAGAATTCGAAGTGGAAGCTGGTAAACGGCTGGTACTGGCCTTAACCGACGATGCCCACATCGATCAATTACATGCTTGTGGCGGCGCCGGCCGCTGCACAACGTGCCGTGTCGAATTCATTGAAGGTGAACCGGAGCAGATGACGGTAGTAGAAAAAAACTTACTCGCAGCCCGCGAACTGTCCGGCTGCCGTTTGAGTTGTCAAATCGTCTGTGATCATGACATGACAGTCCGGGCTATCAGCCGCCTTGAGGGAAGTGGTCGCGCCGATGCCGGCCACACACCTAAATCTGAAATTGAACCACAGCCAGTCGAATGGGTTGATAAATAAACCATGATTGAAATCTCGGGAAGTCCTGACGCTCAGAAATGGCTGCACGCAGCCCGGGCCTTCCCCCACCACGTTCTCGTTATTTTACAAGAACAAATTCCTCTTGAAAGAGGGAGACCCTTAATGCGAAAAGTTCTGACTTTTCTTTTTGTAGTCGGCTGGCTCGTCCTGCCGGGCGCGGGGTCGGTGTTTGCTAAAAACCGCGATCCCAAATTCCAGAAAGCAGTTTCCAATGCGCTGGAATACCTGGCCAGAGAACAACGCCGACAGGGGTATTGGGAAGCAAATGGAGGACAATATCGCGTCGCGATGACTGCGCTGGCCGGAAATGCCCTGCTGGCGGAAGGCTCTACAACAACGCGCGGAAAATACTCCAAAAACATACAAAACGCGGTGGATTATCTGCTCGAAATGAGTCAGCCGAATGGACTGATTGGATACAAGAACGACTACCATTACACGTACGGCCATGGTTATTCGATGGTCTTTTTATCACAGGTTTACGGTGAAGAAGAAGACGCAATGCGTCGCGAAGAATTGAAAAAAGTACTGACAAAGGCAGTTGAATTCTGTGCCGGCGCCCAAACGACCCGTGGCGGCTGGGGTTATGTTTCTGCCAAAGATGGTAATGACTTCGACGAAGGCTCAACATGCATCACTCAGGTTCAGGGACTGCGTGCCTGCCGCAATGCGGGCATCCCCGTTGATAAAAAGATTATCGATCGAGCCAAAAAATACATCGCAGACTGCACCACGCAGGATGGCGGCGTTCAATACAGTATTCGTGGCGGGGGTGACAGGCCGGCGATTACTGCTGCCGCCTGTGCTGCGTTATTCAATGCCGGTGAATATGACTCGGATCAACTGAAAAACATGCTGGAATACTGCCGGAAGAATATCTGGCCTGGCGGGAATACCAATCGTTATTTCGGCCACTGGCACTACGCACATTTTTACTATGCCCAGGTTATGTACCGCGGTGAAACTAAAAACTGGGATAAGTATATTCAGGATATCGGCCAGCAGATATTGCGCAAACAATCTGCATCTGGCGCCTGGATGGAAGGTCATGTGGGTCCCGTCTATACAACCGCGATCAATGCGACGATTCTTCAACTGGATAAGGGATATCTTCCGATTTATCAGAAATAGCCTGGATTCGAGCCACCAACACCTCATCCCACTCATACATTGCTGAGTATTCTGAGATGGCTGATAACAGACTCAGCTAATTTTTCCGGATTGTATCCACCTTCGAGTATACTAACGACTCGGCCTCCACAGTACTCATTCGCCACATGCAAAACCAACTGTGTCAATTTCCCGAAGTCATCGGTCTCCAGGCCCAGTGAGCCGATCGGGTCATCTTTATGCGCATCAAAACCGGCGCTGATCAGGATCAATTCGGGGCGGCATTTTCGTGCCGCACTGATCAGGACTCGCTCAAATCGAGAAAAATAGTCATCCCGTGATATTCCAAACGGGAGCGGGAGATTCCAGATCGTTTCTGATCCCTTCCCTGCCCCCGTTTCTTCCGCTGCTCCCGTGCCAGGATAAAAGGGAGACCGATGGGCCGAAAAAAAATGGACCTGCTCATCTTCATAAAAAATATCCTGAGTCCCATTGCCATGATGGACGTCCCAATCCACAATCAGCACGCGATTCAACCGATGGTGGACAACGGCATGTCTGGCTGCGATGGCAACATTGTTCAACAAACAAAATCCCATTGCCTGATCGGCGAGTGCATGATGCCCGGGCGGGCGAGTGGCACAAAATACCCGCTTAGCCTGGCCCTCTATCACCTGATTCACCGCTTCCACCGCACACCCTGCCGCATATCTGGCAACGTCATATGACTGTTTTGATACAACCGTATCCGTCTCGATCCTGCCCCCTCCTGCATCACAAAATCGCTTCAATTCCTGTAAATATTCAGGAGTATGGACGCGCAGCAGCTCTTCATCTGTTCCTTTTCTCAGCTTCTCGAAAATGAACAGATTCGGAATGTCTGCGGTTGATACACGCTCCATGACTTTTCTCAAGCGTGCCGGATTTTCCGGATGAGCCCCTGTGTCATGCAGCAAATATGTTTTACTTTGAAAATAAACCGTCATATGAAATCCATTTTCTTTGGGAAGTGCCAAATTCATTGAATCTGCCGAAAGCAGTCTATCCCTTACGACAAGCATATCGCTTACAATTCAAACTGAACATTCCCACAACCTCACTGTTCCTAAAGACCAGTTCTCCGAAACACATCATCCGGATTCTTAAACATCTATCTTTTACGATGACATGGTAGCTCCAGGCCTCCGGATCGCCATCAAAAAAGAAAACAGCCCCGATGATTGAGAAAAATCTTGACAGTTCGTAAGGTAAAGCGATAACGTAAGATAATAGAATTAGAGCGTGGAGGACAACCTCATAAAATCGGTGCTCTCATTACGAGATTTTTTCTATTATCAAATACAAAGGACAGGGGTAAATCCTTGTATCTCCCAGTATAAATTGGCATATTTAATTGGTAACTGATTCCAAATTATCGTATTATTGAAATTAATTCATCTCTTCATTCCGCTTCGTTCGGAACCATTATTGCGGTCGGCATTTAATCACAGGAATTCTAATCGGCTGCCATAGAGTTTTTTGCCTTATTTGTGTAATATTTTCCTTGAATGTAAAGCTCCCTATTGTAGTCGAGAGTGCCCCGTAAGTTTTTTTACGAACCGGGGTTCGAGCAGAACGTTGAATGAAGGAACTTTCCGTGCGACAATCCATATGCTCGTCTCAGACCTTTTCAGGAACTGGAATACTGTTAGTCAGGCTTAGAGTCCTTGCTCTACTGTCTGTCGGTGTACTCCTGCCAACAGGTTCATTTCTTTTTGGTCAACCGCCTGCTCCCGCCAATCAACCCAATGCTGAACAACCAAATGCGCTTGCGACGGAAAAACAGGCCGCTGATAAGAAACCCAATCAGCAGGATGATGCTCTGGACAAAATCAAGGAGCTGATGACACCGGAAGAGGCAGTTAATTTTCGAAAAACAAAACTCAGAGATTTTGATGAATTACTTCGAGGCGGGAAAATCAGTTCCGCAGCCGATAAAAAACTCATCGCCGAGGGTGCCCGTTATCAACTTTACCTGATGACTTTGAAACAGGATCCGCATAAACCAGAAAATCTGACCGACCTCAATAAACTCAGGTCAAATATTCTGCGTGACATTCAGTTTTCTGGTCGCGTATCGGGAAACTTTCAAGCCAGAGAACTCTATCTGGAAGAATTGACAAGGCTGGCTCAGGATTTATTTGATAATCAACGCATGATTCGTTTCAATGCGGTCGTGCTGTTAACTCAACTCGATCTCAGAGATGAAGATCGGCGCAAGAAGATCAAACAAACGGCTTATACTCCGGCTTATGCGCCATTACTCAAAATCATCGAATCAAAAAACCAAACGACGGAATCGAAAGTGATCGCTGCCAACGGTATTGCCCGAATTGGAGAAATGGGTGATCCCTCGAACGCCTTACGAGTCAAAATCGTCGAGGCAATCATTCCCGTATTAGAACAGTCGCGGGAAGATCATTCCTGGTATCAGCGAAGCCTGGTAAATGTGTTAGGGGCAATGGATATCACAGACAATCTGGCACGTCGCCCCATCGTGGTGGATGCGTTGCTGGAGGTGATGAGTGATCCAAAACGAACCTGGGAAATCAGATCTGCGGCTGCTTATAATCTGGGCAGGCTCCCCCTGAAAGCAAATTCTGATATCAAGCTGATTACTTACTCGATCGTTGATCTCACACGCAAAATGGTCGCAGCATATAACGAGAACAACAATGCCCGCTTCTGGAAACGCAGTTTTTGGAATGTGTACCTGGCTTTCAAACCTGAAGTCGCAGGCACGACGATTGGCTTGACCCAGAAACCGGTGAACCAGACTGTGGTTGATGATGCTTACAAGCAAATCATCAAACCTGTTGCGATCATACTTCAACCCGGTCCCACTCCAAAAATTGCCGATGCAATGACCAAAACAATGGATGACTGGTTGAAAAAAAACCTGCCTAAAAATTTCCGGGTTGCCCCCGTTCAAGCCAAACCGCAAAACCAGCAAGTTGCTGAAGGTAAGTAATCCTTTCTGATTTGGGTTGGTATTCCGCATTCGCTGGGCGACTTCATTAACATTTTCTCCTGATTCAGATTGAGAAATTTACAGTTCTCTGCCATCGGAATTGAAAAGTGTTCGCTGCCGTTTCTTCTGGTTCATGTAGAATATCTGTATGAAAATCACTGACGTTCGCGCATTACAACCCATCGGAGAAAACTCCCCTCCGGACTGGCGTACGAGCCTGGGGCAAATTCTTGTCGCCGTTGATACGGACTGCGGAATCACCGGCTATGGAGTTGGTGGCGGCGGGATGGCAGGGATGCATGTTGCCAGAACCGTGTTAAGAGATTTATTGATCGGAAGAAGCCCGGAAGAGATTTCTCAACTCTGGAATGAAATGTACCAGGCCACTCTGGCATTCGGTCGCAAAGGAATCGCGGTGATGGCCATCAGCGGCGTCGATCTGGCATTGTGGGATCTGCGAGGAAAAGCCGAAAAGCTGCCCATCGTCGCTTTGCTGGGAGGAAGTCCGGGCAAAAGTATCCCCACTTATCACACGGTCTGGGATAATGAGGGCTTGTCTTCTGCTGCTGATCATGCAGGATATAAGCTGCATCTCGGAAAGGTAGCTGATCCAGCTCAGCAAGACGTCATGATCTCCTCGATTGAACAGGCCCGTTTACAGATTGGAACAGACCGGCTCTTAATGGTTGACGCCTGGATGAAGTGGGACGTAGATACCACGATTTCCATCTCCCAAGAAATTGCCGCTTATCAGATCGAGTGGATTGAAGAACCGCTGTCTCCCGATGATTTGGCCGGATATGCAATTCTTAAAGAAAAATCAGCGGTTCCCATTGCCGGTGGAGAACACGAATTTACATCAGCCGCCTTTGGCCCTTTGATCAGACAAAAATTGCACTCTGTATTGCAACCCGATGTTTGCTGGTGTGGAGGTTTGACGGAACTGATAAAAATCTACACAATGGCAAATGAGGCTGGCTTACGCGTTTGCCCCCATCGTGGTTGCGAAATCTGGGCTCTACACGCAATTGCTGCCCTCGACCTCCAGCCGCTCGCCGAAACCGGTCGCCCCTGGATGACATGGGTAGAGGGACAACCAGAGATTCAAAAAGGGATGATCGAACTTTCTGAACGCCCCGGGTTTGGCCTGACGTTCGATGAACACACTCTGAAATTTTTATACTAACACATGAAATCGATTGCCATTGATATTTTCCGGACTCAGAAAGCACTGTAATCCATGAAACATCTCGCTTTTCTCTTCTCGATTTTCGCTACTTGCCTACTGGCCGTGTGTCTGATTCTGGCAGGATGCAATAATGAACAACCTCAGTCAGAGACAGCGGAAAACCTCGTAAAGGAAGACCCGCCGATTCCCACAGCGCCGGCTGGCCCTGCGATTCTGACCGAAGAGAACATCCATGACCGCTTGAAGAAAGATAATCCGAATTACCTGAAAAATGCGGAATTCGGTAAGGAAAAAGGGGAAATCATTTCGGTAAATCTTTTTAATGCGAAAGTGGAAAATATTTCTGCGCTCAACGGATTAAAACTGCAATATCTGGATCTCACGAACTGCCCGGTCTCTGACTTAAGCCCCCTCAAAGGGATGAAATTGATTGAGCTCTATCTGGAAGGAACCTATGTCAGTGATCTTCGTCCGTTGAAAGGCATGCCTTTACAGACACTGCGACTGGAACACACGCCAGTCGCAGATATTTCGCCGATGGAAGGAATGCCAATCAACCAGCTCAATCTGTTTGATACGAAAGTCAAAGATCTCGGCATTGTGAATACACTCCCTTTAAAAACATTGTGGATTCCCAAAACTGAGGTTACGGATATTTCTGCTCTGAGAGGAATGCTGCTGGAGAGCCTGGACATACAAGACACAAAAATAGCGGACTTGTCCCCATTGAAAGGCATGCGGTTTCTGCGATTGAATCTGGCTGGCTCGGAAGTGACTGATCTCACACCACTCAAAGACATGCCTTTACAGCGACTGATTTTCACTCCTTCCAAAATCACAAAAGGCATGGATATCGTTCGCGAAAACCAGTCAATTCAGGGGATTGGAACCAACTTTGAGAATGTGAAGGCAGCCGCAGAATTCTGGAAAGAATACGATGCCGCTCAAAACACGCAGAAATAATAATTTCTCTTCCCGAACGAACAGCAGCGTTCAATCGACCAGAACTGTTTTATTATCTGAGAAGAGATCTGACTTCCAGATCCCGAGCCGGTTTCCCCAATATTGGACAAGAACTCCCAGTGTCAATAATCCGTAACGGGCACTGCGTTTGAAATTGATACTGGAGGCTTCCTCAAAATAACGCACCGGCACCGGAATATCGCTCATTTTAAATCCAAATTGAACAGCCTGGGCAAGGAACTGACTGTCGAATACGAAATCGTCCGAATTCTTTTCAAAAGGGATCTTCTCCAGAACTTCGCGACGATAGGCGCGAAAACCACTGTGAAAGTCGCCGATATTCTGCCCGAGTGCAATATTCTCAACAATTGTGAGAGCTCGATTGGCGATATACTTATAAAGTGGCATGCCACCTGCTAAAGCTTCAGCCCTGGTCCGGATTCGCGATCCCAGGATCACATCGCAAATGCCCAGTCGAATCAATTCAATCGCCACCGGCACCACGCGGCTATCATACTGGTAATCTGGATGAATCATCACCACATAATCTGCGCCTGCATCCAGTGCATAGCGATAACAGGTCTTCTGATTCGCTCCGTAGCCGGAGTTCCGCTCATGTTGAATTACGGTTAATCCCAGATTCTTAGCCACATCTACAGTGTTGTCGCTGCTGCAATCATCGACCAGTAAAATTTCATCAACAGAGTCCTCAGGAATATCAGAAACGGTCCGTTCCAGAGTACTGGCGGCATTATAAGCCGGCATCACGGCGATGACTCGCCCTCGCGGGACTATCGAACCTGGCTGATGAGAAACGGGATTGGACATGATACAATGGGAATCTAATTTGATGCACATTCAAAAAAGAGTGTGCGTTTCGTTGTCGCTTGAGAACCTCGTAACTTCCGTGACAGAGATACAACCACTCTTACAATATGACCGGAGATTTACGTTACGGCATTTGTGTGACAGGGCAATATACTGCGATGCATTGTTTACGAGAATTAGTCCGTAAACAAGTCTAAACAGAATGAGATTTGAAGAATCCGTTAAACAGGTGACGAGGTGAGACCGCAGACTCGGTTTCGTCCTTCCGCTTTTGCCTGATAAAGCGCATTGTCTGCGGCAGCAACTAACGATTCCACACTCTCCATCGCATGTTCTGAATAGGTCGAAATCCCAAGGCTGGCGGTTACCGGAATATGAATTTCATTGAATTTAATGATTGAAGTTTCAATCGAATGGCGAATGACTTCCGCGACGCGCTCAGTACCAGACAATCCGATATCAGGTAACAACACTGCCAGTTCTTCACCACCATATCGAGCTGCAATCACGCTATCGGAAGAGCGAATCTCCTTAATTCGTTCTTTCAGAATTTGTGCGACGCGCCTGAGAACTTCATCTCCGGCCTGATGTCCATAGGTATCGTTCACATCTTTGAAATGATCCAGATCAATCAGGATCAACGAACAAGCCATCTGCATACTCTGCGCTTTGTTAAATTCATCTTCAATGATCTCATCAAACGAGCGACGATTCACCAGACCTGTTAAACCATCCTGTTTCGCCTGTCTTTCAATCGTTGCGTGACTGAGCACTTTGAGGAGTGTATTGGAAAGAAACTGAGAGGCCCAGGCGATGAGTCGCAGTGATCTTTCATCATAGGGCTGATTTTCCTGAGTCGTCAGGCAGATCGCCCCAATTCGCTTTCGATTCGTAACGAGTGGAGAGATCAAAGCGGCTCCGATCAGAGAATGGATGCCATGATTTTCCAATTGATCACCTGAAAGAGACGTATTTTCACCAGAATTCAATCCCAGACGCACCAGATTGATTTCATGCTCTCTCCAGCGTGCTTTGACACCCGCCTGAAGTGTGATTCCACATTGAACAATGGCTTTACAACCTGATTCTTCACCGGGCGTGGAGAGAAACAACCCCGCTCTACTGGAATTTGTCAATTGACGTAACCGATCCATAAACTCTTCCAGCATCTTTACGGGAGTTTTAAATTGCTGGTCAGCTAATGAGCGTAATTCTAGCTGTTCTCTGGTAACCCGTAGTTCGTAGCGGTGATTTTCAAAATCCTGATTCTTTACAATGTTGCGTGAGACACAAACCAACAGCCGCTTCGCCAGCTTGATCTGCTGATTTTCTTCAACCCCTTTAGGATAAAGGTCTGTTGTGACAAAAACACCTGAAATGTCATCTTTATCATAGACCGCCATCAGACAGAGCTTTTGAACGCGAGGCTTATCCTGATCATCAATGCAAGCATAGATTTTTGATTCGCGCAGTTGCTTCCCTCGCAGAATGAGAACATTTTCATTCCGCAATTGTCGCAACAATTTGTCATCCATCTCGTAAATGCCATGTGCGTTCTTCGAAATTCCCCGTGCTTCCCGGTGTATGAATTGGCCATCCACCAGATTCAGATAAATACCAAATCCCTCACGCAACGAAGGAACATATCGTTTTAAGAGTAATTCGATCGCCTGATCAAATTCTGACTGGCTGACAAATTCTCTGAGTATATGATTTTCGATGAGCGTGATGGCACGGTCCGACTGAACATCATTCAGTTCTTCTTCTACTTCAGAAATATTGCGTTGATACTGCTCATTCTCTTTACGGACAGCAGTCATTTTCAAGGAATAAACCGCGTATTGCAGCAGGCAGACGAAAGCGATCGCTACAACGCTAATACTGGATACCCCGTGCGCAACGTTATCCGTAAATACTTCAATAATTGATGCGATAAGATAAGACAACGGTTTCCTGCGCTTTCTAACATACAGGCCAGCTTAAAATCAACCAGTATTTTCATTCATGTAAAATCATTGTTTATTTGATCGTATTTATTAAAACGTAGCTCAAAAACGGGACTGAATGAACTCATTTTCAATTTGCTCATGAGGAATTTACCCCCTGTGTTTTATTACCCCCTGAATTCGTTATAATCCAAATAAAGATACTTTTTTCGCTTCCACATCAAATCCTGTTTTTTTCTAATAAGAATGTAGCTAAACCCATTACAGATAATCTTTTATTAAGTGTCAGGTCCTTTCATGAATAAATTCACGGCTCTCCATTCTTCACAGCTCGGAAATGATTCGATTAGACTATTTCTGCTGTTCGTCATGGCCCTGTTTACATTAAGTACTGCATCGGTGGTCTCTGCTGACCAGAAATCAGGGCACAAAGTGAAGCAGGATGCAACAGAAACTGAAAACACCAAAGAAGAGAAAAAAAAAGACTCTCCTCAATGGGTTTCCTTATTCAATGGAAAGAATCTGGATGGCTGGAAAACTCCTCAATTTGGTGGTGAAGGCGAAGTGCATGTGAAGGATGGAAATCTGATTCTCGAAATGGGAGTCGATTTGACCGGAGTGACGCTGACCGACGCTAAAAAAATGCCACTCACGAATTTTGAAGTGGAATTAGAAGCCAAACGCGTTGATGGAACAGATTTCTTTTGCGGACTGACTTTTCCAGTCAAAAAAGACCCATGTTCCTTTATTTTAGGAGGTTGGGGCGGCAGTCTGTGTGGGATTTCCAGTATTGACGGAGAAGATGCCTCTCAAAACGGTACAACCACTTTTCAAACATTCAAAAAAAACCAATGGTATAAAATCCGCCTGCAGGTCACTGACCATAAAATTCAGGCCTGGCTGGACGAAAAACAAATCGTTGATCAGAATCTGAAAGACCGCAAGATTTCGATCCGTCATGAAGTCGAACTTTCCAAACCGTTCGGAATCACTTCATTTGCTACAACCGCCGCTTTGAAAAATATCAGAGTACGAAAGCTCACTCCGCAGGAAGTCGCTAAAACGGCGCCCCAATAATCAACACACGTTGACTTTTATCAACACACTGAGTGCTGAATTCACCAAGCAGCATATTTGACACTGGTGAATTTCGACCATAAATCGCTACGTACGTAGTATTTAACAGAAAATAGCGAATTCATGAATTCACTGGTACTGGTTTTGCTTTAATTGAATTCCGGAGGGCTTCGGAATATTGCGTGGTTTCAAGCCCTCTGTTTTTCAAACTCTGAGCAGAACGGTAGTATCTTGAATTCACAACTCACGGCAGAAGCCGCGGCACTGATTGCATCTCAGAGTCTTTCGCTGGTGGAAGGAACAATCTCTTTCCCTCCCAACGCGCTCACTGACTTCTGGTTTCATGGTCAGGAGCATCTGAAGCAACGGCGAAACGCTTTCGAAGCATTGACTAATGAAGATCTGAAACCGGAAATCTCTGAAATAGAATTAGAGTTAATTTTCAAGGACTTCTTCGCTGAAGAAATGCTGATTCGAGTTGTCACAGCCGTCCTGACTGCGGCTGATAAGAGAAGAAATCAATGCCAGGCTGAACCGATCGCCCGTAGCCTGCTGTTATCCTTTCTGGAAGTAAAGCGAATGGCATTGGTGATACTGGTGTCAGAAAAACATTTGAGCCTGGAGTCTTTAAAGCGGATCAACCGTATCAGACGCTCTATTGAACGCTGGACTGATCTGTTTTTGGGGCAATTTGTTTTACGATTCGGACTTGAAGAGTTCGCTCACGATGCAGCCCGCTCCAGAGATTTTGGTGAAGACCAGTCATCCAACCTCAGTACTCCCCACCCCGTACAAACATGGGACCTGATTACCGCCGGATTAAGAATCTCATTTCCTTCCGGCCTCACCAGTAAAATTGGCGATAACTGGGAAATCATGCTCGGCGCCGTTATGGCCTGTTTTCCTCCCGAGTGTTTCAATCAGTCTGCCACAATGAAATCACTCCAGCAAATTCGAATCGAACGGAGTGGGTCACATCCGGAGACAACCCCGGATCGATTTCCGGAATATTTTAACACACTGATAAATCGTTCCCAGTTTAAAACACACCCGCAACACAAAGCGTTTATGAATCAACCCGTCAAAAATAATCCGGCTTCCTTTTCCACGCTCCCCAATGAGCAATCAATCAGTTATTCCAAACTGAAAAAACGCAAATCAGACGAAAACTCATCCTGACGGAGAATAAGGATGAAAGAATCTTTTCTAAATGTCGGTTGACTTCAGCGATCTGGCAGGAGTATTATCACTGTTGAGACAATTTGGCAGGAAATATTGCCGAATTCCTATTTTTTTCAATTTGGAGTTTCTCCGTGACACATCGGTTTGGTACTTTTAGCTTTAATTATGTGCGGCTGTCATTTGATTCAGCCTGGCACTTTTTAGGCTATTGGTTTACCGGCACAGGTTACCCGACCGATCGAAAATACACCGTTCACAGCAAATGAACAAATCCTGAAATTCGATTGGCCCTGTAACCTGACTGGTTACAGGGCTTTTTTTATTCCCTGAGACTGAATTAGAAAAGAGTCGACGTCATGATAGTAGTAATGAAACCGAATGCCACCGAAGAAATGGTGCAGGCAATGGTCAAGCGTGTCGAAGAAATGGGCCTGAAAGCCCACGTGATTGTGGGTGCAGAACGCACCGTAATCGCGGCAGCGGGAGTGAAACGAGACGGACATCAGGCTGCGTTGGAATCGTGTGCCGAAGTGGAAAAAGTGGTCCCGATTGTAGCCGCTTACAAAGTAGCCAGCAAAGAGACAAAACCTGATCCGACTGTGATCAGGACACGGAACCTGACAATCGGCGGTTCGCATGTGGGAGTGATTGCGGGCCCCTGTTCCGTGGAAAGCGAAGAACAAATTCTGCAAATCGCGCATCAGGTGAAAGCAGCAGGAGCCACCGGATTGCGTGGTGGTGCATTCAAACCACGCACCAGTCCTTACTCATTCCAGGGAATGAAAGAAGAAGGCTTGAAACTATTGGCTTTGGCGCGTGACGAAACTGATCTGGCCGTTGTCACCGAAGTGATGACCCCCGAACATGTTGATCTGCTTTGCCAATATGCCGATGTCCTGCAGATCGGTGCCCGTAATATGCAAAACTACCACCTCCTGCAAGCGGTTGGTGAAACTCGTCTCCCCGTTTTGCTCAAACGAGGCCCTTCTGCCTCCATCGAAGAATTCCTGCTCGCAGCCGAATACATTCTCGATCAGGGAAACCAGCAAGTCATTCTTTGTGAACGAGGGATCCGCACCTTCGAAACGCACACCCGTTTCACGCTTCCCCTGGCCACTGTACCTTACCTGCATGAACGAACTCATTTGCCTGTGGTAATTGATCCGAGTCATGGTACCGGTATCGCCAGTCTGGTTCCGCCGATGAGTGCTGCGGCGATTGCTGCCGGCTGCGATGGTCTCATTCTTGAAGTTCATCCCGATCCCTCTCACGCCTTGAGTGATGGTGCTCAGTCTCTGACACCACAGGCATTTGCAGAAACCATGGAAACCTGCCGCAGAGTAGCAGCCGCCGTTGGAAAAGAATTAGGCTAGAGCGCATCCCATTAAACCATAGCATCTCTCGTTCTGTTATACTCGGCCCGAATTGCCCTGGAGACGCTACAGTAAACCTGGACACAGGATAGTCGATATTTCAACCAGAAACGCACTCACATTCTCTGCAGGAATCAGAATATGAAACTGTGTCTTTTTTCAGTAAGCTATGCCGGCTTCTGGGGTCAACACTCATTGAATGTAACCGACTTCATCGCGCAAGCGGCTCAGTCAGGTTACGACTCCGTGATGTTGATGGGCAAGCGGCCCCACCTGTCTCCGCTGGATATCACGTCCGAACAGATCGAGTCGATTCAAAGTTCTCTCAAAGAACATCAAATCAAGTGTTCGATTATTGGCGGGTATACCGATTTTTCCGGGACCGGTGCAGCCGAAGTTCCTTTTCTGGAAATGCAAATCCATTACGTCGAGCAACTGGCGAAGCTGGCACAACAACTGGGAGCATCAACGGTTCGAATTTTTACTGCTTATGACTCCGCTCGGCATACTCCGCAGGCACTTTGGTGTCAGGTTGTTTCTGCGCTACAGGAATGTTGCGACCGCGCTGCAGATTATGATGTCACAATCGCCGTGCAAAATCATCACGATGTCGGCGTGCATTCGGATGTCCTGCTGGAACTCCTGCACGATATTGACCGACCGAACTGTAAACTCGGATTTGACGCCTGGTCCCCTGCTCTGCGTGATGAAAACCTGTTTGAAGCAGCACGCAAAATGGCTCCTTACACTGCCATCACAACCAATGCCGACTACATTAAACTGCCACGATTTGCCTATCAGCCAGAATTAATCAATTACCAGCGGTTGCAACCTGATATGGTTCGTGCGGTCAAATTCGGCACCGGTTTCATCGATTATTCCGCTTTTTTTCACGGTTTAAAAGACGGCGGCTTCAACGGCACCGCCACTTATGAAATGTGCTCACCCGTCCGTGGCGGCGGGAGCCTCGAAAACCTTAATGACTACGCCACGGAATATCTCACATGGATGAAAACTCATTTGATGTGAGTCACAGGTATCCGGTTGCCCCGAAGTGAAATTTACTTCCGTGCTGGAAGAAACTCTAATAACTCCTGTACGAGTTCCGGCTGAGTGTCGGAAAGATTCTGCACCGGGTCAGGCGTTTTTGTAATGTCATACAGTTCCAGTTTTGTCGGCTGTTCTTCGCCGGTGGTGGCAATCAGACGATGTGTTTTTGTACGCACACTGACAGCGGCATTCCAATAACTCAACGCTGCTTCACGAACTTCTGTTTTGTTGCCATTCAGGATCGACTTGAGACTGATTCCATCCAATGGGTAGTGCGTCTTTTGAAATTCCGGCTGGCATAACTCGACGAGTGTTGGATAAAGATCAACACTCTCCACCAGCGCAGAGGATTTTAACCCTGCCTGCGAAACGCCTGGCGCTCGAATAATGAGGGTACTCTTCAAGGCACGTTCAAAGGGGGCATGCTTGGCCCAGAGTGCTGTATCTCCCAGAAACCAGCCATGATCTCCCCAGACGACAACGATCGTATTCTCACTCAATCCCAGTTCATCCAGCGAGGCCAGCACTTTGCCCACCTGCCGATCCACATAACGCACATAAGCCAGATAAGCCCGCCGGGACTTGATTTGAGCCGCTTCCGCTAAGGGACGCGTTTTTTCGAATTCCATATCATAATTGTAAAATTCACCACTCTTATGCCAGTACGAAGATTTCTCTTTCGCCGGATGGGGAGGCGGGGGGATCGCAACACGCGACATCGCTTCCCAATCCTGTGCAGGTGCCACGAACGGGAGATGGGGTTTGATAAAACCGAGTCCCAGGAAAAAAGGCTGCTTCTGCTGTTTGAGTTCACCTAATTTCTGAATCGCCTGTTGTGCCAGTAAACCATCGGGCAGATCTTCATCCTTTTCAGCCGTGAATTCCATCAGGTCACGAATACCAGTCCCGTCCTCGCGACTTCGTCCGTTCGCATAAGCAAAAAAGATGCCCCAGCCCCGTTTCCAGGAACCAAAGGGAGTTGCCAGTTCATCCCAGGCATGCGGTAATTCATCACGACCATCTCCGCTCCCGTTATATTCAAACACCCTACCATCGGCTGTATGAGAGATTTTTCCAATACACGTGGTTTGATAACCACTGCGACGAAACAGTTCCGGAAGTGTCTGTGCTCCGTCTGTCTGGCTGGCAGAAAGCGCCGAGTTCCCGCGATAGAAAGCCTGATTACTGCGGGTGACTCCTGAATTTTGCGGACTACGTCCGGTCAGCAAGGCATAACGCGAAGCCCCGCACGTCGGTACTTGCACAAAGTGGTTCGTAAACAACACTCCCTGCGATGCCAGTCGATCCAGAGACGGACTCTGCACATAAGGTAAACCATAACATCCCAATTCCGTCCTGAGATCGTCAATGGCGATGAATAACACATTGGGACGCTGCAGCTGCCCGGCTTCGCCAGGTAAGCCGTACAATAGAAAAACAAAAACCAGAACAAGCATTCTCAAATAAATAAGTCGACCTGAGTTCACGGTAAATAACTCCCACCACAAACGCTGACTGACTGACTGACTGACTGACTGACTGACTGACTGACTGACTG
>TARA_R110002111_G_scaffold255157_1_pt1 | contig 116084 bp, 105 predicted proteins | sample TARA_R110002111 | Tara Oceans TARA_R110002111 (sample SAMEA4397363) | marine metagenome | biome: Polar Biome; feature: [ZZZ] marine water layer (ENVO:01000295); material: water (ENVO:00002006), including particulate matter (ENVO:01000060) such as... | depth 199 m
TCCATGTGCCCGCCCGCCTGGTTGCGTTTTATGTTCTCTCGCAGGTGGAGGGAATTGGTGGAACGCAACCAGTCAAGAATTTAGATGCGAACAATCTGATACCGCGGGCAACCACACAGGGTTGCCCCTACGGTCTCAGGCGTTGTCGCAACTCAAATCAATCGAAACCTCACACAGCTGTTGCCTGCAGCAGTCCCGAATTACATTCGGGACTGCTCGGCGACTGTTGGATGAGATTGATCACTTCAGCGCTTTGATCATTTCCTGGGCTTTGGTTTCGAAGATCGCCTGCCATTCGGGGGCCAGCATGCAGTCGCTGTCTTCCTGGGCGCCGCCGACGTTTTTGAGCTGGTCGGCGGTGGGGGCGTAGTAGTTGTAGCCGTTGGTGTATCCGGCGACGAACGTGTTTTCGAACGGCGAATTTTTCTTGATGTTCAGGCCGATGTTGACCGTCAGTTCCGCGGGGAACGTGATCATGCGGAAATCGCCGACTTTAATGCCGAACACTTCCACGTCAAGCGTCTTGCCGGCGGCCTGGTTGCGGGTCTGGTGTTTGTTCAGCAGTGCCAGGTTTGCTTTGTTGCGGGTCATCATTTCCATCTTGTAGACGTTGTTGATGTAACGTTCCATGTTCGCGCGGTTTTCTTCATCGAGCTTCACTAAGCCGTCGCGGCCCAGTTTCTGTTCCAGCATGTAACGGTGTGAATAGTACGAAGGATGTTCCTCGTACAGTTTGTATTTCACGATCAACGGCAGAAATGTTTTCAGGTTCAAGCTGGTTCCCTGCAGCGAATTCAACAGCGTTTCCTGTTCTACTTTGAGGGCTGCGATACGGGTTTCATTGTTGGAACGGGGCACAGTCAGCGTTTCGTTCATGACTTTTAAGGAGCCCGCGTCTGTGCATTTGATTTTTTTGATCGCTTTCAATGTGCTCAATCCGAGCAGGTTACCCAGCGTTTCGGCGTCGCGGGGATTATCGACGTCTTTGTATTGGGCCGGGTTGATATCGCCGCCACAGCCTTGCACGAAGAGTGCAATCGTGCCGTCGCTCAGATTGTCTTCGATCACCTGCGATGCGAAACCACTCATGTCGGCGGTGCTCCCTTTACCGGGGACGCCTTGAATCGGATGGACGGCGAAGTTATAGACAACCGCCAGCGTTTCGCCGTTCTTTTTCTCGAGTTTCAGAATGCCAATCTCCGGATCGATGGGGCCGATGCCTGCCACTTCTTCATCGGGCGGCAGTGCATAGGCGTGCCGCACGTCGGCTTCTTTACCATTTTTAAGGAACAGGCGGCGGTTTTCCATCACGCGGCCCTCGTGTCCTGTCCCGACACCCACATTGACGGGAACCAGATTTTTGGCTGCGTCTTTGATGGCTTTGATGGTTCGTTCTTCGACGTCGGCACAAACGACGCCGTGACAGTGGCTGGCATTGATCATGATATTTTTCGGATTGATCTTAAGATCCTTTTCGATCTGATCCCGCACGTTGCCCAGGTATTCATTGGTGATGGAACCGATCTCGCCGATGGCGACCGCATCGACGGTCACGATGACGCCGGTTTGCTCGCCGTCTTTGATGACCAGTGCTTTCACGAACAGGGGGTCATTGACGGGCACATTTCGATTGGAGATATCTACCTTCGCGGCGCCGGCCAGGAGTTCAGCGGCGGAGGCAATCGACGGCGTGAATACTCCGGTGACTGCGAGCAGGGTAAAACAGATCAGTTTGATCGAAAGTCGGGACTGGTTGGGGCGAGCATTCGGGGGGAAGCAATTCATAGTATCATGGTTTCTGAATCTGGTTGTTGAGTGACGAGAACATTTGATCTGTCAGAAGAGGGGGAAACGCATCTTGATACTCACTATCTTAAGGGAGCCTTTGATGCTCAAGCACCTCTTTCTTTCAGAAAAAATGGGAATTAAAGGAAAACTCATGAGTTATATTTTGGAGATGGACGGGTGGGATAACCCTTTCACTTTCAAACTGATCGATTATGGTTTCAAATCGAAATCGTATTTGCCGTCGCCTTCTTTCACTTCGACGCTGAGGCCGCTGGTTGATTCGCCACGATACTTTGCCGGCAGGCTGTTCAAGTCTTTATGGCTGTCGGCATTGGCAGGAGAGAAATCCTCGGGAGGTGTGATGAACACGGCATATTCGCCGACAGGAATCGTACCATCCAGTTCGTAAGAACCGTCTTCTTTCAAATCTCCACCCGCACCGATACCGGATTTACCGGAATTAAAATTGATGCGGCAGCGCGTAATGGGCTTGCCTGCGTAAGTGACAGTGCCGGAAACAGCGCCCATCGGTTTTGTTTCTGGCTGATTGCGACCACAGCCGACGAAAATACTGATTGCGCATACGGCCAGAAAACACAGCCCGGCACCGCGAATTCCGGCGAAAGCAAATTTTGAACAGGGACTCAGAGGCAGCATGCAGTAATCTCCTGGTTGTTTTGTCGTTGGGTATAAACACGGTGGGTATAAACACAGTCGTCGGGTGGGAACTCGGATACGGTTGACTGCCAACCGTATCCGTATGAGTTTCACCAATTGGAAAAAGTTCTACTAGAACTCGCCGACAACAAGTCCATCATTCAATGTGCCTAACGCGAGCAATGTGGTGAAGTTGAGGTTATCTGAGATGAACCGTACGGCTCCATCACCCAGCAGCACATGAACGCCACCAACATGGTATGACGTCAGGGGACCGTTATTAAATCCCGCGCCTGTATAAGCGGGCGCTGTTTTGGGATTGGAATTATAGCGGATCGTAACGATTCCCCCGCCTCCGTATCCATTGCCGCCGGATGTACCCGGAAATCGCATGCCAGACCAGCCGCCGGAAAGATTCTTACGGCGGTCGTCTCCCGCGATGGCGCCGGAGTTTTCACCTACGATGATGGTGTTCGAGGTTCCATCGGTACAGTCTCTGATTCGTACGGTGTTACCAATCTGCAGCATGCCATTCTGCCCCATCGTTCCGTACGAGGTATTGACCGCAGCCTTGGGATTGCTGGCCGCTGTGAAAGGCGCAATGGTATCGCTGAATGCCCCCCCGATGCCGACATAGTCCATGGTCATCCCGACTTGAGTGCCACTTGGGGTCGGATGATAGCCTTGGGTTGTTCCCACATAAAAAGACTCCAGGGCGCTGGAGGGGCACTTATACACATTGACGTATGCTTTATCCAACGCTTCATTGGATCCTGCTCCGGTTCCATATCCACCGCCGCCTGTCCAGGGATTCGTGGTGTTATAACCTCGGCCATTAGCGGGAGTCTGTGTCAACTGATTGTAAAGAGGAGCCTGATCGATGTACGGCAGGATCGAAGACCGCCAGTTTGCCTGCCACATGTCGTATTGAGAACCAATGGGAAATGTGGTGAAGGCATCGTGATAGTTATGAAATGCCAGCCCGATTTGTTTCAGGTTGTTCTTACAGGCACTGCGGCGGGCTGCCTCACGGGCCTGTTGTACAGCAGGAAGTAGTAAGGCGATCAGGATCGCAATAATTGCGATGACCACCAGCAATTCGATTAAGGTAAATGCTTTTCGTTTCACGTGACTGAATCCTTTTTCTAAATTTAAGTAATGAATAATTTGAATTAAAAAAAATGAACTTTCACGTCGTCGTGGAGCGCAGAACTGGCATACGTGTTTCGTGGTGAGTTCGAGAAACTGATTTGAATGAACTTACAAATCAAAGCAGGTCAAAGTCTCGAGCAGCACCTTTTGGGATACTCTTTCTGTGCATGAATTGACAATGATTAATGAGCCGGAATTGAGTCGCTGAAATAAACCAGTCTACGAATATCCAATCTACAGGGAGATTTTGAGATAAGAATGTCTTATCAGACCTAAAGTTTTCACTATCGGACATTCGCCGGATGGAACGTATACTGATGGTACCTGTTGCTGGAACGGTATTTTGATGATTCAAAAAACGGTTTAAGAACGGCTTCGCGGTATCGAGAGATTTCAGGATGTCTATAATAGAATTGTGGTATTCCGCTCGGTTCCACTTTGTCACTGGACTGATCAGCAGGCTTGGTTCAGTGAAAACCTCAGGTCTTATGGGGAAGCGTTCGGGAAAATGAAAATCAGATTATCGAAATCGGACAACCATGCGTCGTAAAACTTCAGTCCACGTCCAAAAAACAGCGAAGCAACTAATACAGCGTGAGATCAATATCGACGCAGATAAAACCGATCTGTCTTATTATCTTCCCTCCGTGCGACCCCAGAGAATGGCTTCCCTCAAGCAGAGCTGGAGTTATCTGGCGTATTATCATCCGACGCCAGGTCCGTTCGCCCGATTTACTTCCGGACATTTTCCCCCGAAAACGACGACGCAGAAACATAATCACTCTGTCATCGCCATGCACGGGAGTTTGCAGGGACCGCTGACGCTGAAGACACCCAAGGGGGGTTATGAGCTGGATTCCGGGGATTTTTGCATGATTGGCCCGGGCGTCGATCACCACTGGTCGAATGCCGGGCCGCATACGGCGTCGACCGTGGCATTCCTGATTGACCTGGATCGCCTGGGCGAGTGGCCGGAACAGTCGGGAGTTGGCGAGGCTTGTCGAGAGCTGGCAACCATTATCAAAGGGGTCCATTGTGTGAAGCCTGCGGGAAATCCGGATCTGCAGCACGCATTCTGGGGAATCGCCGACCAGTTGATTGCAGAACACCCCCATCGCATGGTCGATATCACCAGTCGCTTATTACTGTTTCTGTCTCTGGTTCTCAATCATTTTGCGCCTAACGTCAGCGGCAATATTCAGGACGACGTCGCACAGCGCATTCGGCGACTGCTGATCAACCGTGTGAACGACCGTTTGACGATTCCTGAAGTCGCACGTGAAGTTCATGTGAGTCCCACCCTTGCTAAAACCGCATTCCGCAAAACTTACGGCTGTGGCATCATGGCCTATTTCAATGAAATCAAAATCTGGCAGGCCAAACGATTGTTGAGCGATCCCTCGCTGACGATTGATCAGGTGAGCCGCAAGCTGGGCTTTTCATCTCCCGCCTATTTCACACGCACCTTTCGAAAACTTTCCGGCGAAACCCCCAGCGGCTTTCGAAGTAAGCGGTTTCCCCCGGAATAACATCGTGTGCCGGCCTGTGACGCGAGGCATCGCGCATCCGGTCTGTTTATGGCGCGGCTGTCTGCGCGAAGATCTGTTTTGCGAATTGATCATAGGCGACTGTCAGAGTGCCCCGCGCTTCGGAGAGCAAATCGTTATGGGTGCCCTGCTCCACCGACACCATCTGTTTGGGAATACCTGTCGCAGAAGCGGGTGAAGCCGCGTCGAATAATTTTTTCCCCAGCGCATAGGGGACAATCTGATCTTCGGTTCCGTGAATCACTAACACAGGACAAACGACGTTCGAAATCACGGACTGGCTGCGATACTGATCCCAGAGTAACCAGGAGACGGGGACCCAGGGATAATGAAACGAGGCGGCATCAACCATCGAACTGAAAGTAGAACGCAGCACCAGACCCGCCGGCGGCGTTTTCTGCTGACAGAGTTCGCTGGCAAGTAATGTCGCGACGCCACCCCCCAGCGATTCACCCATTAGAATAATGCGATCGGGATCGATCTTGCGATTTCGGACCGCGTACTTCCAGAACGCGCGGGCGTCGTTGAGTAAACCGGTCTGGCTCGGGCTGCCGGGGTTTTCGGCGTAGCCGCGATAGTCGAAAGCGAACACATGCAGACCGAGACTGGCCAGCAGCCGACAGGTTTCGATGCGATGCAGACGGTTTCCGCCGTTACCGTGGAGCAGGATCACTACCGGTCGTCCATTCGCCAGTTCTGCGTCACAGCCTGCTCGATCATTACAGGCGACTTGCCCTGCCAGAAAATGCCAGCCTTTCAGATTCAGGCCGTCTTCCGTTTTGGTGGAAATCTCATGTATTACACCGAAGGGAGCATTGGCCTGATCGACGGATAAAGAGGCCACCCGCGTCGGCTGATAGATGAGCCAGCGTTGTGCAAGCATCAACAGAATCAGCAGGAGTGCATAAAATGCGAACACCCGCCAGAGATAATAAACGAGCATTTGTTTCCCGGTCAGTGGTTTATCAAACATCCCGCGTGGTAAGGGGACCAGCCACGGTAGCCAACGTTTCCAGGCTGATTGTGATTTCGTATTCATGAGTCATCGAGATGGATCAGATAATATAATAAGTGATTACTTCCCTTCTATTCTATACAAGCGATTCACAAATGCCAGAGGTGATGTCGCTCTCTCAGACGTGGAACCGGTAGCTCGTGTTTATTGATTGGTTTTGAATGTGATTCGCAGGACCCCAACCTGACCCAGGTCGGTTTTAACCGCGGCTAACGCCGTGCGGCTGATTAGCCGAAGGGCGTTAGCAACGGTTGCTCCACATTTATTAGGACTATTCGAATTAAGAAACACGACCTGGCCCTGGCTGCTCTGATTGTTCCTCTTTTCGTTCGAATCCATTAAAATAAATCCTCATCTTATCTCATCTCTCAATTGGCAGAGGATCGAAATGTTGAATCATCGGTGGAAATCAGAATGGCTTGTGAGCGTGATTCTATTTTGTGCGGTCGTATCACTTTCCGCTCGACTGCAGGCGGAAGAAGCTCCCACGTTTTATGACCCGGTCGAACAACAGATTGAGGGCTGGACGGTGGCCGTCGATCCGTTACTGCTGGCTCCTGAACAGGCCGAGGCCGGAAAAAACGCGTTAGCAGCGCTGGCCAATCACCTGCAACGGATCAAGTATATTGTTTCGGCAGAGCGGGTAACCCAGCTGCAGAAAATGCGGATCTGGATCGAGTGGAAAAATCCTGAACTGGGTAATATGCAGTACCATCCCGACAAAGGCTGGTTGAAGGCGCACGGCCACGATCCGCGCCTGGCCAAACACGTGCATATTCCGATTGCCGGACAACTGCTGGAGCGGAAAATGTGGGCCAAGCATCCGTATGTCGTTCTACACGAACTGGCGCACGCCTATCACGATCAGGTGTTGAGTTTCGATCAGGCCGACATCGTCGCGACATACAATGCCGCCAAAGAAAAAGGCATCTATGACAGTGTGCTGGTGCATACGGGTAAAAAAGTACGCCACTACGGCTTGAGTAACCACAAAGAATATTTTGCAGAATCAACCGAAGCGTACTTTGGCGTGAACGATTTTTACCCGTTCGTCAGAGCAGAACTCGAAGCACACGACCCGACAATGTACGCGCTGATGATCAAAATCTGGGGCCCGATTCCGTGAGAGACTGACGTTTGACACCATCTGACATGAGCGGCTCGGCGCCAGCCGCCGTTATTGTGGAACGTGACGTTTTTAAAAAACGGTGGCTAGTGCCATTCCGCTCACAAAAACCAGTATGCAGAAACCGTTCGAAATGATTCTATTTTTTCTACCACGAAAAATTCGAAAAGACACGAAAGAATATGTCAGGTTTCCGCTTTCGTACTATTCGTGGTAGTTAAAATCATGTGAGTATGACAACACAGAAATTCCCATGGACGCGTTTCAAATCGTAGGAGCGGTACCCATGTGTCCGCCCGCCTGGTGATGTGCGATCCTATTTCAGACTTCGAATGGAACCGGAAAAACACTTCGAACGGCATTTCACAAGCCACGTCGATACCGCGGGTAGACACATGGGTCTACTCCTACATTTCTAAACCTGATCGGACGGGTGAGAGAAGGGTGTCTCGTTTTTTCTACCACGAAATTTTCGAACGACACGAAAATCTGTGGCATGGGTTTCTTTTTTCGTGCTGTTCGTGTCTTTCGTGGTAGTAAAGAATATTACTCATTGAACGAGGGAATAACCGATCAGCCGCATACACAAGTTGACAACAGGCTGGACCGGTGGGACAATTATAATAGTGACGCCTTAATTCAGGCTGTTGAGTTTTAAAGGAAGTCATCCATGGCCAAGCCGCCAGTCGACGCAGACCCGGAACAGTTTATCATCGGGCGAGGGCACTACAATAACCTTCGGCTCGCGTCTCCGTATCATGACGAGCACGTCTTCCGCATCGATCCCGAGCCGATGCCAGTGTTGTCAATCGTTGTTTACAACCTGGTATTCGTCGCCTTCTTCTCCGGCTTTCTGTGAGCAATTCAGCACTTCAGGCAGGACGAAACAGGACTCGGCCTCATTTATGGCGCGGTGATTGGCATCTGCCTTTTGACCTGCGTTTTATTTACCGTGATTGCCTACCGCTCGTTTGCCAGAGCGAGTCGTCTGGGCCCCTGCCTGATCTACCACAAGCAGACGGGTGAGGTAGAACTGCCGCGCGAGGGAGAGAAATTCGACCGTAGCGAGATCGTGCACCTGCAATACATCACGACGAAGTGGCTGTGGTGGGGCGGCGTGCTGAACAACGAACGATTTTCGGAAATCAACCTGATCACCAGCCGCGACGGCGTCCGAAAACGATGGCCGCTGCTCCAATCCATGTTCAACGTCAAGGCGTTTGACTGGCTGCTCAAGCCGCTTCTGGAACAGACGGATCTGCCGGTCGTGCGCGTCCAGGATGAGTGGTGGGGATGGAACGTCACGGAAACGTCCTACGGCGAAACGGTCCGCAAGCAGGCAGACACACACGCGGACCGGTAAGAGGAATCAGGCTCCTGGTGACGGCATGCATCGACTAGACGCAGAGCAAGCGTTCACAAGGTGAAGATTGCACTTTCGCCTAAACAAGGGAATCCGTTAGACTCTTGAGAGAAGAAAAAGTTGCCCGGAGCCCTGATTTTGTGGTTCCTGACAACTTTTATTTACCTCGACAAGGGACCGTGCTTATGATTGAGTGGTTGTTTCGCCTCGTATTATTCGCGACGCTCGTACTAACAGTATTAAATAGTTCGGCAACGCTCGGGGCCCAGGAAACGACCGCCTTGAATACAGAGGCCAGGGAAAAGCTTGTCCTGAAAGTCGGGACAAAGCAAAGTCCGCCGTTTGCGATCAAGAATGCTGACGGAACGTGGACCGGAATCAGTATTGAGCTTTGGAAACACCTGGCAGCTAAGTTGAATTTAGAGTATGAGTTTCAGGAACTCACGCTTGACGAGATGCTCTCGAAATTGGAAACAGGCGAACTCGATGCTGCCGTCGCCGCGATCAGCGTCACTTCGGATCGCCACGAACGTGTCGGTTTCTGTCATCCACACTTTTCGACGGGACTGGGTATCGGCGTCAGTTCACGGAACCGAACCAGTCCATGGTCACTGCTGGGAAGTGTCTTATCCAGTCGGCTGGTCAAACTTGTTCTGGTCATGGTCGGCATCGTCGTCGTTTGTGGATTTATGTTCTGGCTATTCGAGCGCGAGCGAAACAAAACCATGTTTGGGAGTCAGCGTCAACAGGGAATTGGTATGGGTGTCTGGTGGGCTCTGACTTTACTGCTAGGACACAAGGGCATCGTTCCGGTGAGCAAAATGGGACGCGTGCTTGCCGCGGTTGCGATGTTTGCCAGCATCATCGTATTATTAATCTTAACTGGCATGATCACTTCCGTGATGACTGTTGAACAACTCAATTCAGGAATCACGCGGGTGACCGATTTGCACCATGTCCGCGTGGCATCGGTAACATCGAGTACCAGTGCTGAATATCTGCGGCAACGTCGCATCTTCTTTCACGCATACAGTACACCGCAAGAAGCAATCCAGGCAGTCGATGAAGACAAGGCCGATGCGGTCGTTTACGACGCCGCCCTGCTGAAATACCTGGCAAGTGAAGAGTTCAGCAACCGCATTGACGTCCTGCCAGTTTTGTTCAACATTCAGGAATACGCGATCGCATTGCAAGTCAACAGCGCGCTTCGCAAACCACTCAATGAAGAACTTCTGAGATTCCGCGAAAGTGATGCGTGGGATGAGCTCGTGTATCGCTATCTGGGAGAATAATTTGACTCATTTTCATTCTTGTCAACAATGCCTGCTGTTCCCTCTTCTCGTTCTGGCCATGACATCCATCGGCTTCGGACAGGACGGAACCCTGGAAAAGAAAACCGCCGACAATCCCGTGAAACTGGAAGTTCCTGACACCCTCGTCGTCGCAACGCGCGAGGTGCCGCCGTTTGCAATGCAGAATCAGGATGGCCAGTGGACGGGAATCAGCATTGCACTTCTGCGTGAGGTGAAAGCGGAACTCGAAAATAAATCTGGTCACAAAGTCGATATTGAATTCAAAGTTCTACCGCTGACAGAAATGCTCGAGGCCGTCGAACACGCGGAAGTGAACCTGGCTGTTGCTGCGATCACGATGAATTACGAACGCGAGAAACGAATGGACTTCACTCATCCGTTTCATACATCCGGCCTGGGGATCGCCGTCGGTGCAACGCAACGCCGCTCGGGCTGGTCCGGAATCATCGACGCTGTTTTATCAAAAACATTTTTCCGCATTGTCGCCGGTCTTTTCTTTGCCATGTTGATCAGCGCCGTCGGCATCTATCTGTTTGAAAGACGACAAAATCGAGAGCAATTTAATAAAGGCTGGATCAAAGGCATCGCAGCCGGCCTGTGGTGGGCTGCGGTCACGCTGACAACGGTTGGTTATGGAGACAAAGTTCCGAAAACTCTAGGCGGTCGGATGATCGGCCTGGTTTGGATGTTTGCAGGTCTGTTCATTATCGCAGGTTTCACCGCCGCCGTGACATCCACGCTGACGTTGACAGAGTTGCGGGCACGGGTCAGCGGCCCGTCCGATTTGTCTCGCATCAAGGTCGCAACCGTCGAAGGCTCCACCGCGGCGGACTATCTGCGTTCCAGGCATATCATGTTCGCCAAACATGCTGACGTTGATTCCGCATTGGCCAGTCTGGTTGAAAACAAGTGCGATGCGGTTGTGTACGACGAGCCAATCCTGAAGTATCAAACCTACCAGAACTATTCCGGCGACGTATTCGTGCTGCCCATAATTTTTGAGCGACAGAACTACGCCTTCGCACTGCCGAGTGGCAGTCCTTTGCGGGAGCCAATCAATCAAGTATTGCTACGTCAGACATCGAGTCCGAGCTGGGATGAAGTTCTGGCAACATACTTTGGTGAAAGTAAAAATTAACCGATCCTGTTTCGATCGCCTGCTGCGTCAGAAAGCAGATCGTCTCCCTCACACATCGCATTACCTTCTACTGAGATTCGAGTACCAATATGAACACAAATCTATTTCGCAGAAAACACACCAAGGTTGGTGCACGTCCCGGAACGCTCGTGATTTCCAAAGAGGCACCGCCGCCAAAAATTTCGATCACTCACTATTCCGAGTCAACACATAGTATGTCAATGGTGGACTCTGTCGACGAATTGGTGGAAGCCTTCAATGAAGAGGAAGTCACCTGGGTCGACGTCCAGAGCTTTGGTGATCGCAGCATCATGAAAAAAATCGGAACCATTTTCAACTTGCATCCCTTGCTGCTCGAAGACGTTGTGAACGTTCCACAGCGACCGAAAACCGAGGCGTACGACGACCAGTTGTTAGTCATCGTTCGCATGGTGCGGATGGGCGAAGACCAACGTAACGGCGAACCTGTCGTCGACATGGAACAGGTCAGCATTGTGATTGCGAAAAACTATCTGATCACATTCCAGGAAAAACCTGGCGACATTCTCGACTCCGTTCGCAATCGACTGGTAGCCAACAAAGGCATCATCAGAAAACAGGGCCCTGACTATCTTGGTTATGTAATCGCAGACACGATCATCGACGGCTATTACCCTGTGCTGGAAGCGGTCGGAAATCACCTGGAATCTCTTGAAAGCATCGTGATCGAGAACCCGTCTCCCACAGTGTTAGGCGAACTCAACCGGCTCAAGAACCAGCTGATCAACCTGCGCCGCGCCATCTGGCCTCAACGTGAAGCGCTCAATAAACTCGTGCGAGGCGACCACAGGCTGATCTCCGCAGAGGTCGGCGTTTATCTGCGTGACACCTATGACCATTGTATTCAGACGTCGGAAGTCGCGGAAATGTATCGTGAAATGGTGAGCGGCCTGATGAATACTTATCTGTCGTCGGTGGCCAATCGGACAAACGAGGTCATGAAAGTGTTAACGATCATGGCCAGCATCTTCATTCCATTAACATTCATGGCGGGCATCTACGGTATGAATTTCGAACATATGCCTGAACTGCACTACAAGCATTCCTATACCATTTTGTGCATCGCCATGGGAACCGTCGCGCTGGGGATGCTGCTGTTCTTTTATCGCAAGGGCTGGCTCTTTGATCGCAAGCGTTGACTGCCCCTTATATGACAAGGCAGCACCCGGAGACGGGTAGAATAAAAGGCGTCAGGATCTGGCAGCGCAGACGACGCTGGGCAACACGTCAATCGAACGACTTTCAGATCTACAAAAGACGTTCGAATTATTCTCGCACGGCGCGACCAATTCGTAGGGGCGGGTCCATGTGCCCGCCCGCCTCGCGGCGTGGAATCCAAATCAGGCTACCAAAGGAACCAGAGAAATACTCCGCACGATACCACACAAACTGCATCGATACCGCGGGTAGCCACACAGGGCTACCCCTACATCCACAAGCAAAGTTGGCCGGCTGAAACAAAGTTGCCAGGAAACGGCAGCTAGCGCTTTGCCGCTCAGGGTGGGATTCGTTCAGGATTTTCCGAGTGGTTTTTTGGTGTGGGTGGCTGTCTCTGGTGGGCGGACACTTCGGTCCGCTCCCTGAGCGGGAGTGGGACATGTTACCTGGATTTTTGAAACTGCCATTCGTCCCGAGGAGCAATGAGTTGCCGACATGGTTTTCCCTGGAGCCATTTGCCAGCATCCTGATTCTGTTTCAGATAGGTGTCCCAGAAGGCCGTCGTCACTCCCAGGATCACGGGGTGATGCTGGGGATTTCGGTGGGGTACTCCCAGGCGCTGTCTGCCATCTGAAAATGCGGAATGTTGTGCGTCGAACAGAACCAGTTCGTATTTATCGATGGTATCAGGCAGCCCCTGATACACTTGGCGGCGATCTTCGACAGTGGTGGCGTTGATGGGAGACGTATCTTTGGTGCCGGTCAACAGCATCCAGGGAATGGAGACCTCACCGAACGACTGTTCCGGCTGAGACCTTGCCTGAGTGCTGGGGCTGAACATGACGGCAGCCTTGATGCGGGGATCTGTATATCGCTTGCCTATGAGTCGCCATGATTGCCCGCTGACCCCCTGGGTCGTGACGGCACCAAACGAATGGCCCGACATCCCGATCCGATTCAGGTCAAACTGTTGATGGAAGCGATGTTTCGCGTCGGCATTCCAGCCGGCAAGCTGATCCAGAACGGCTGACACATCCTGATAGCGGTCGATCGAATTTTGCAGCGTCGTTGCGCCCTGTAATGCTTTGAGCCGCTCGCGCGCGGGCGCGTCTTTCCAGACCGTTTCATCGCTGCCGTGATGCTGCAGATACACCACGACATAACCGCGGGCCGACCAGTGTTCTCCCAGGTACTGACTGCCGTTCCGTGATCCTCCCAGCCCATGGCTGAATAACACCACAGGAGCCGCCTGTTTTTGCTCAGGCAAAAATATCCGCAGGGGAATGTCGCGCTGGCGGCCCGGGTCTTGAATCGTGATGTCGACCGGATCCTGCAGGCGGCTTTTCTTTTTTTCCAGCGGATTATAATTTTCTGCCTGTGCGGAACTGGTTCCTGAAATCAGAACACAGACACTCAACACCAGACAGAGAGGCAGATACTTCATGATTTGATCCTTAACAACGGGCCGCACTTAAAACGGCTGTGGAACGATCATCGGGGTCGACAACAGATGCGAGCACGGACCTGTAGGTGACAGAGGATATTCATCCAACACCGCATCCCGGAACAGGTTCCGGTGGTATCAAAGTAATCGATCCTTTTTTCTGTGATCGGAAAATCCTGTTTTTGTCGCACTACCCGCTTTCCCATCTCCAAAGCGAATTAAAATCATCCTATTCGATTCGGTCATTTTTTCAACGCATTGTGTGAGCCATCGCAACCGGGCATGCGGTGGGAGAGTCCGCAGGTGCAGTCGTTTATTCCTTTGCCATCGAGAATGCGCGGGCTGCATTTTTCGATTCTTGACGCGCGCGTTTTGGATTGTTTGGCAGCGGAAAAATGCATGAGGTAGGCTCGCTGCCGGCCTGGCGTCAAAGCTTCGAAGGCTGTCTGCAGGATTGGCATTTCCTCGAATTTCTTTTGCAACTCTGCAGGGACCGGTTCTGGCTCCGTTTTCGTAGTCACTCTCAAGCCGGCTGATTCCACTTCAATTGCTTCGGCAATATACGCTCTCAGGACCGGCTCCAGTTTTACAATTTCATCTACACTGGTAAACCGAATCAGGCGTGCTGCCTGTGTATTCTCGCCCGGTTTTTTCAGAATCGCATGGCCATCTTTTAACAGGGCACCTTTGAAAAAACTGATCGCACAGTATGCATTGAATCCACTGATTAAAACGATGTTCTTTTTCTGAAAGGTATAACAGGGTGCACGCCACTTCCATTCTTCGGTCAGCGGAGAATCCAGCAGGAGCGTTCTTAACTTCTTCAGTTCTGCCTGCCACTGTTTGGATTTGCTTAAGTAAACATCCACTTCTGAATTCATTTTATTCATTGATTAATACTCGACACCTTTTTGATCTGCTACCGGTCCGTTTTGCGGGTCCACAACCATTTTCCATCGGGATGCGCTTTGTCTACCGGATGATTCACAATGTGCTGCTGACCATTCTCAGAAAATTCAATCTGAAACGTGTAAATCTCCTTGATGCGTGACCTCTGAATGGAATCCAGAGACAGGCTGAGACTATTGATACTGAGCGAACGGGGAAACTCGTAAGGCTGCCAGACTGTGACCGTCAATTCACCTTCATCGATGTGCCAGAAGCCCGTATATTCTCTCGTGGATGTGGTGAATTTTCGATCCGGTTTATAAATTCGAGTGGCCACGCCGGGAATCGAGGACCATTCGCCCACCAGTTGCTTTTCCGCCGCTGACAAGGGGCGCTGGGTCTCCCCGGTAACATGATACGCACATAAAAGGACAAGGCTACCTGCGATCAATGCCAGCAGTGCGCGTTTTTGTCGCTGATTGAAGTTGAACCATTTCATCGGCGTGCCTTAGATTCGTTTTGCTGCGAGCTGAACCTGCTCACTCTATCAGCTTACCAGTTTTCATCTCTCCGGGGCAGTGGCGATCTGGTAAAATTGTTGATCGTTATCTTGCTGCTGAAAAAACGGCGGCTCGCGCCGTGCCGCTCACATTGGGGGTTTTCCAGGATTTTCTGAGTGGTTTTTTGGGGTCGGTGGCGGTTCTCTGCGAGCGGACACTTGGGTGTGCGTCTGCAATGAATATTTTATCGTGCTGATTTTGTTTCATGGCGTGGGAGAGTCAAGTGGGAACGATGAATTGTTTTTGGGAACGTCCAGTGAATCGGAAACGAACTTCTATGATCCTCCAGCGAACTTCAATGAAACAAATTCGAAGCGCTGTGATAAACGGGGCGCGTATGAGTAGCATGTTTGAAAATCGCGCTGAAACAGGGGGCTTTTATAGTGTGCTTTCGGCACTGCTGCAGAATGTTCCAGTGAATCTGTTGTTTGCACTCGCGCGCACAACGCTTATTACGCAACAGCACTCACAACGGCGCGACGACTTCAAGTTCATTTTTTTCAGAATAGTCCGTTGCTCTGACGCACAAAAAAACGATGCAGAGCATGATGGTTGCTCTGCATCGTTGATATGAGGTCTCATTATGTCTCAGAATTTACTGCATTTTTTTGCAGATGGCTTCTGCCATTTCCTGAGTTCCGACAGCGGTCGGATCGTTGCGATCGTCTTTCAGATCGTAGGTCACGTCTTTGCCTTCGGCGATGACGTCGGCGACGGCCTGATCCAGCTTGGCGGCAGCTTCATGTTCGCCAAGGTAGTCCAGCATCATTTTACCGGAGAGGATCAGAGCAACCGGGTTCACCTTATTCTGTCCCTTGTACTTGGGAGCAGAACCGTGGGTCGCTTCGAAGATGGCCGACTCGGGGCCGATGTTCGAACCGGGAGCCACACCGAGACCGCCGACCAGGCCGGCACAGAGGTCGCTCAGGATGTCGCCATACAGATTGGATGTGACGAGCACGTCATACAGTTCCGGTTTTTGAACCAGCTGCATGCACATGTTGTCGATGAGGCGCTCGTTGTATTCGATGTTGCCGCCACAATCGGTGGCGATGCCTTTCAGCTTCGCATCTGCGGCAACACCTTCCGCAAGATCGGCCCATTCGAACCGGGCACCGTAGGATTTGGCAACAGCGCGGGTTTCATCGTACCAGAGCCCATCAGTAAACTTCATGATGTTGGCTTTGCAGATGGATGTGACGGTCTTGCGTTTATTGTCGACCGCGTATTTAAACGCGTAGTTGGCAATATCGCGGGTTCCCTGATACGACATCGGCTTGATGCTGATGCCGGTCTCATCGAGGGGCGTATTGATTTTTTTGCCGGTGGCAAATTCGTTGATCTTCTCGATCAATGCAGCGGTATTTTTCTGACCAGCCTGAAATTCCACACCCGCATAGAGGTCTTCCGTATTTTCACGAATGATCACCAGATCTACATTCGATTCGGAAAAATAAGTTCGCACACCCTTGTAAGTTTTACAGGGACGAACGCAGGCATAGAGCCCCAGCTCCTGTCGCAGGAACACGTTCACACTGCGGAACCCTTTTCCGATCGGTGTGGTGATAGGTGCCTTCAACGCGATTTTATTGGCGCGAATCGATTCCATCACGCGATCAGGGACTCCCCCTTCGGCTTCAATGACTTCAATTCCACATTCCTGAACATCCCAGTCGATTTTTACACCAGTGGCGTCAACACACTTTCTTGTAGCCTCGGCGATTTCCGGGCCAACTCCATCTCCTGGAATTAATGTGACTTTATACATCGTTTCCTCAAATACTTCTGACAAAAAGGGAATGCGACCTGGGTCTCAAGTACATGAATGCAATGCTACAGGCCTGCTGACTCTTGAAACCAAAGGGCATACTGGTTGATACTGAATATACAGCTCACAGGCAAGCAGTGACCGTATCAAAACAGAATTCGCTTTTCAACTATACGCGGTAGCCGTCGCTTACTTTTCAAGCCAATCAGGTAAACCAGATGATACAACGTTTTCTCAGAAACTATCTACTCCGCCATCAAAACAGATCCAACCAGGTTCTGCATCTGATCGGAGTTCCCCTTGCTTTCGGAGGATTCATCGGTTTTGGGCTGACAGAAGAGCCGCTGATCGCCGGAATCGCATTGATTTCCGGCTATGCGTTACAGTTTTGGGGGCATTTTCTTGAACAAAACGATGCCGGCGAACTCATTCTGATCAAAAGAATGCTGGGGAAACCTTACACGAGATTCGGGCCGAACCCGCAAAATCGATTGAATTTTGACCAATCGTCAAAAAAGTCAAGTTGTAACGATTAAATCGCCGATACCGAATGTAGTGATTTTACCAAACGGGCAAATTGTCGTGTGCAGCAGCGCGTCTCACAATCATGACTGCCGGCTTTTTTGGTGAATTCTCCCTGACAGCACTATCGATTATGAACCCTAAGTGGTTATGAACAAGCACTTTGTAATCATAATCGACGTTCATGTCTTTAAGGATAGATACATGAACCTTCGCCAGAAGTTACACGAATTTTTTTGTGGATGTTTAATCGCCAGCCAACTTGCAGGCTGTCACGGCCTCGGTACCGATACGGACCTGCATTATCTGGGTGATAAAGAACTTCAGTATTATGAAGATGTCGCCACAAAAATTGAGTACCCGGCTGTGTTTGAAGAGACCCCGGAAGAAATTACCTTCTCAGGCAAGCCGCGTACTTTGGCAGACCGCTCTCAGGATCAGATCTGGGATTTACCCTTGATGGATGCGATTCATCTGGGACTGTCCAACAGTGAAGTCATCCGCGTTGCCGGCACACTCGGAACGAACGGCAACGGGGTCTTAAACAATCCGGACGGCACGCCGACTATTTTTGACCCCTCGATCCAGGAAACCAACGTTTTGCTGGGTGGATCACGGGGCGTCGAAGCGGCCCTTTCCGCATTTGATACTACATTTACCGCGAATATGCTCTGGGGTCGCTCGGAACAGGTTCAGAACAGCCCGTTTTTTGGTGGGATTCCCGGTGGTACTTTGGCACAGGAAACCGGCCAATTTCAATCCGGCCTCTCGAAAACATTTGCGAACGGCGGACAATTTGCCCTCTCGCATAACTGGAATTATACGGGCAGCAATGCAACCAGTCAGCTATTTCCTTCCAACTTCGCCGGCAACGCGGGGCTTTCTTATCGTCAACCATTCCTGGCAGGAGCCGGCGTGGATTATACACGCATCGCCGGCCCGATTGGTTCCGGCTTTACCGGTATTACCGGTGTCAGCCAGGGGGTCGTGATTGCCCGCATCAACAACGATCTGGTGCTGGCCGACTTCGAGAAAAATGTGCGTAACCTGGTCTCCGATATTGAAGAAACCTACTGGCAGCTCTATCTGGCTTATCGTCTGTATGACACACAGGTAGTCGCCCGCAATTCTGCGTTACGCAGCTGGCGCGAGGCTCATGCCAAACTGGAAGCCGGCGGTACAAGAAACTTCAAGCCGGCAGACGAGGCACAGGCCAAAGACCGTCTGTTTGAAACACAATCATTAGTCCAGGCAACACGCAGCGATATTTACACAGCGGAAAGTCGTTTCCGTCGGCTCGTGGGTCTGCCCGTCAACGACGGTAAAATTATCCGCCCGATTGACGACCCCGTCTCGGCAGAGTTCACTCCCGACTGGAGTATCTCTCTGACGGAAGGTCTGGTGCATCGGGTCGAACTGCGCAAACAAAAATGGAATATCAAGAGTCTCGAATTTCAACGTATGGCGGCAACCAGCCTGACCAAACCGCGACTTGACCTGGTTTCCAGTTATCAGGTTAACGGCTTCGGCGATCGTCTGCTCAGCCAGAAAAACACAGATGGAATCACTTCTCAAGGCTTACACAGTGCCTACGGAACACTCCTGGATAATGATCAGGACAGCTGGACGATTGGCTGGGAATTCAGTATGCCACTCGGTTTCCGTTCGGCTCATGCCCAGGTTGAAAACCTGGAGTTTCGCTTGTCGAAAGCCCGCGCAGTGCTGAAGGCTCAGGAAATGGACGTCAGTCAGGAACTGGCGATTACGTTCCAGGATCTGGCCAAAAACTATGCAACCGCACAATCCAATTTCAACCGCTGGCGTGCAGCTCGCAGACGGGTTGAGCTGTTTGACGCAGAAGTTCAGGCAGGAACCACCACGCTGGACACACTGTTGCGTGCCCAGTCCAGTCTGGCATCAGCCGAGACAGAATATTATCGCTCACTGGTTGCTTACAACGTCGCGATTAAAAACCTTCACAAGTGGAAAGGGACATTGCTGAAACACAACAATATCCACTTAATGGAAGGCGAATGGAATCCAGTCGCTTATCAACAGGCCATCAGACGGGCCTGGGCCAGAACGCACGGCGTCGATGCTCACAAGCTGCAAAGCAAGCCGGAACCGTTTGTTGCTGATGGCTATATTGGTGAAGTAGGCCTGATGCCTGCGAAAGAGGGAGCATCATATGAAAACGAACAGGACCGTATGACACCAGACATTCTGCCCGTACCCGAGCCTGATATGTCTCCGAATTACGCACCACCGGTTCCGTCAGCCAATTATGAACCCGAGGCACGCCTCGAATCTAATCAACCCGAAAGCAGGAATCCTTTTGCAGCGACAAACTCGGAACAGACGGTCAACGATCTACTCCGTAACGAAGCAGAGTCGCCTTCCTTTAACATCAGACGGGTCTCTGCGATGCAGGATGAACTGCCGATCGCAGATACCGAACAAAACATGGATGTGGATTTATTGCCCGCTACAAGTTTTGTGGAGTAGACCGCCTGCTGCATTGTCTGGGTTACTCCGATAATGCGGCTTTCACAGGCTGGTGGATCGGGCGTTTGACTTTTTTTGAATTCCATTTTGATTTCCGTTACTTTCTGGCGTAAATTCATGCTAGATTGAAACGAAGTCTGCGATTGAAAAGCACGCTGCCGCTGTTTTTCAATCGCAATGAATTCGTATCGATGCCCATCTCCATCGATTGTAGTTTTCAAATGTTGGTTTGTTTCTTTTGGTTCCGGAATTTCGTTTCCGCGAGGCAGTGGCAGACAATTCCACCTGAGTTTTCGGGTTTGAAAACCCGCCACTGTCCAGGCCAGTGGAAAGCATCCAAAAGATAATTAATGGTGGCTGGACGAATTCATCGCCTCCTGAAACTGATTGCGTTGTTACAGTCGGGGCGAGTATATAATTCTGCGCAACTGGCAAACGAATGTGATGTGAGCCGCAGGACCGTTTTTCGAGACCTCAGCACGCTGCAGGAATCCGGAATCTATGTCCTGTATGACGAAGAAAAACAGGGATACACGCTCCCCTGGCGGACCATTCTGCCCTTCAAGGATTTAACGTCTGAAGAAGTCCTCGCGCTGCTCGTCTTATGTCAGGACCTCGATAAATCCATCGTCGGACTGCCGATTCATCAATTTGCAAGGTCAGCATCGACCAAGGTTCTGAACAGTTTGCCCGATACATTACGAGAAAATGTCATCGACGCTGCGCAATCCATATCCGTCTGGTTCCCGCCTTTTAATCCGTCTCTGCGTAACGGACTGCTCTATAAAAACCTCTTCAAAGCGGCGATTGGAAAAAAGAATGTCCGAATTCAGTATACCTGCCTGAAAGAGCAGAACACGATTTCGACCATGCTGAGCCCGTACCATATTTTCTATTCGGATCGGGAATGGTATGTGGTCGGACGATCCTCCGTTGATCGAGGAATTAAAGTGCTGCCGATTCTGAAAATCATGAAACTGGAACTTCTGGACGAAACATTCCGGAAACCATCCCGCTTCAATCTGGATCGTTACCTCGGCAGTTCCTGGGACCCCACGCGTCGTTCCCGCAAAACGTTTCCAGTGAAAATTCGCTTTGAGAAGAGTGCCGCTGAGCTGGTCTCCGGGGTGAACTGGGACCCCTCTCAGGAGATCCGGAAACTGAAAGGGGGTGCGATTGAATTTCGTGTGAATGTCGACTGCCTCGAACGCATCGCCGACTGGGCACTCAGTTTTGGTAATCAGGCGGAAGCCCTCTCGCCCCGGTCATTTCGTAGTCTGGTGAAAGAACGAATCTCGGACATGTCACAAATATACAGGTCTAAATCCGCGAATCGCGTTTAAATTCCGCGAACTTTACGGTGCAGAAACCGTCTATTCAGGTAGAACAACGCACCGACAGACGGTCTCCTCTTTCTTTCAAAGATCGCGCATGTATACTAATTTTCTGGTAAAAGCCGATTATTCTGCGAAACCTCTTAAAATCCCCGCTGAAACAGCTGACCTGCCTCATCATTGGGTTTACTATTTTAAAGATGTAAAATCGTACCTTTAAGCAGGAAATTTCTCGATTTCCGCTTGGACAACGCGATAGATCATGTGCCTGACATCGTGCTTTGCATATGATATATTCAGCCACGCTGTGTTGCCCGAAAGGATCGATGATTCATCCGATCCCAGGGGAGACCCAGAACCCGGAAATTGAAAGCACATTCAACCAGACCGTCGCGGCAGAGGAGCTATGGCAAGGGCTGAATGGCTTTGGAAACACAATCATAAACCCGATCTCGGGCTCGTATTTCGTGGAGATTTTCTCCACTGTCAGATAACGATCGTAATGAAGTGAGGAAAGACAAACATGTCAGATGGAATTCAATTCGCTGAACGGGCTTCAGTCGAACAGGTGGAAGAAGGTAAGGAACTGGCCCCCAAATTTGACAAGGACGGATTGATCCCTGTCGTCACCACCGATTTTACTTCCGGCGAATTGCTGATGCACGCCTACATGAATGAAGAAGCCCTGAAGAAAACCATCGAGCTGGGGGAAGCCGTCTATTGGAGCCGCAGCCGCCAGGTGCTGTGGCACAAAGGGGCTACCAGCGGACTCGTTCAGAAAGTAAAAGCACTGCTGATCGACGATGACCAGGATACCATCTGGTTGCGCGTGGATGTCCAGGGCGGCGCCAGTTGCCACGTGGGTTATCGATCCTGCTTTTACCGTCGCGTTCCCGTGAGTGACGAAATGCAGGACAAAGGTCTTGAGCTGCAATTTACCGAAACGGAAAAAGTATTCGACCCCAAAGTCGTCTATGGAGACGCTCCCAACCCGACCAAACTATAAACGGTGGAACCAGAATCACAGGTAACTTATGAACCATTTCAGTCGACGAGATTTTCTCGCTGCTTCCCTGGGTGCCACAGGTAGTGCGTTTTCACTGGGGGAGTGGGCGTTTGCGGATCAGTCGGAAACCAGCCGGAATCCGAATCTGCATATCGCGGCCTTTCGCTTTGACGTGTCGCCTCCGAAAGGTCACTCGCTGTGTGGTGGCTGGATTAAACCGGTTGTCGGCTACGATGATTCACTGGAAGCAATCGGTTATGTTCTGCTGGGCGCAGGCAAGCCGATCGTTGTTTGTGCTGTTGACTGGACGGGACTTTTAAACGACGCGCATATTGCCTGGCGGACCGCATTAGCGGAGGCTGCCGGCACCACCATTGACCGTGTTGCAGTGCAATGTGTGCATCAGCACAACGCACCATTCGCCTGCCTGAATGCTGAACAGCTCGTACTCGATCAAGGTGATCTGCCGCATATCATCGAACTGGATTTTTTCAACAAATGTCTGGATAAAGCCCGCACAGCCGTCACAGCAGCGATTCCGAAAGCACAGCCGGTCACACACGTGGCACACAGTCAGGGCAAAGTCGACAAAGTCGCCTCGAACCGGCGTATTGATCGAGACAAGAATGGCAAGATCGTCCGCATGCGGGGCAGCAGCTGCAAAGACGAATCACTGCGGAGCATGACCGAAGGCATCATTGATCCGTTCCTGAAAACGATCGCCTTTTATAACAAAGATCAGAAGCTGGTTTCCTGCCACTATTATTCCACACACCCCATGAGTTATTACGGCGACGGACGCGTCAGCAGCGACTTTACCGGCATCGCCCGCAAGCAGCGTCAGCAGGAAGAACCCGGCTGCACTCACATTTATTTTACGGGTTGTGCCGGCAATATCTCTGCCGGAAAATACAACGATGGCTCGCATGAAATGCGTGGAATTCTTGCCCGGCGGATTTACGACGGCATCATCGCTTCTGAGAAACAGTTAAAGCCTGAACCGATCGGACAGGTCACCTGGAAAACACACAATATTCTTCCCCCGGTCAGCAGCACGTTAAACGAAGAGGAATTAAAGAAGACGATCTCCAATAAAGCCAACAGCGTGGTGAATCGAAATCGTCCTTCCTACATGCTCGCCTGGTTGCAGCGGGTGCAGAAAAAAATTCCGATTACACTGAGTTCATTGCAGATGAACAACATTAAAACACTGCATCTGCCAGCGGAAAGTTTTATCGAATATCAACTCCGCGCCCAGAGTATTCAGCCCGATCAGTTTATTGCGACGGCCGCGTATGGTGATGGCGGACCGTGGTATATTCCCATCGCGGAAGAATATCCAACCGGCGGTTATGAAGTGAGCGTTGCGTTCTGTGATCCCCAGATAGACGCCATCATGACTCAGGGCATGAAATCTCTGCTGGACAGTTAGCATTTTTTTAGAAGTATTCCAAGTCAATTACGAGGTCGAGTGAGTATCATGGGTATGACAATCATGCGTCGGGTCAAGTTCAATGCGGGACACCGGCTCTTTCGCCATGAAGGAAAGTGCCAGTTTTTTCACGGCCACAATTATGTCGCCGACTTTTATGTGACCGGCCCTGAAACGGACGCCGTCGGACGTATTATTGACTTCGCTCAGTTGAAAGCACTGCTCAAAGGCTGGATCGATGAAAACTGGGACCATGGGTTTCTTCTCAACGTCGAAGACGAAAACGGTCTGAATGCGATCCGCATGGTTGAACCGACCAAATACTTCGTGCTGCCGTATAACCCGACGGCGGAAAATATGGCCCGGTATCTACTGGATGAAGTCTGCCCCAACATGTTCAACGAACTCGGCGTCCAGGCGGTGAAAGTCGTCATCTGGGAAACGGAAGAATCCTGTGCCGAAGCGACGCTGGACCAGGACGACAAACGGGAACACAGCCTGTTCGACTCATTCCAAACGGACTCCTTCCCCACCGGCCTGCACTGGTAAAACCGGTCGGCACAAAGCAACTTCGCTCCCGGGAATTCGCGCAATAAAAAAGGCTTTGGAGATGAATCCAAAGCCTTTTTCTATTTTGATCGAACGCGTGTCGCTTAGTCTTCTGCAATGAAAGACAGCAAGCCGATAAAACGGGCTCGCAATACGGCACGGCGGACTGCTCGCTGGTACAATGCGGAAGTACCAGTACGACGGCGGGGTAAAATGCGTCCTTCACGATCCAGGAGAGAACGCAGAGTTCTCAGATCCTTGTAATCGACATACACGGGACGTGGAATATTTCCATCCGGACAGAACCGGCATTTGAGCTTCTTTTTCAGACGAGCTCGTTTTTTCCGTCGCTTGACAATCTCTTTTCGCGATAAACCGACTGACATTCTGTTTTTCCTTGTAAAGCGTCGTTACATGGGACACCCAAATCGGGGCGACGCTGTTTTTAAATTGCTGGCGCGCGGACTGAAGACCATTCTTCAATCTCATTCGAAAGACCAGCTTACCAGCTTGATTTCTTCATGCCGGGAATTAAGCCATCTAAAGCCATGTCTCGTAAAGCAATACGAGAAATCTGAAACTTCCGGTAGTTACCACGGGGGCGACCGGTCAGTTGGCACAAACGACGAAGACGTGTTTTGCTGGAACTACGTGGTAGTTTTGCCAAGCCTGCATAATCGCGTTTGGCAACCAGTTCTGCTCGAACCTCTGCGTACTTTTCGACCAGCTTTGCGTTTCTTTTTTGTTTTTCAATCTTTGACTTGGAAGCCATCTATATACCTTCTCCGAAATTCCAAAAATGGGAACGACTGTTATACTTGGTTTCGCGTCACACCGTCAACTTGCCCAGAACAAAATCGGCTAAAAAAACATGAGACGGGAAGCAAATTGAATGGAACACACATCAAGAGTGTGGTTTTGTATCCTATTTCTTGTCTTTTTGAGGCTGCGGACGGAAATACTTCATCGACTCAACCACCACGGTCCGCCGGGTCGCAATACGAACCAGTAACGACAGAAAATAGTTGCCCCAGCCCGAAACGGAATACTGCCGCTTTTTCTCAAGAGCCTTCAGCCCCGTTCTGACCACCTGATCCACCGTTTGAAACCGGTGTTTTTTCAGCCAGCCTTCCACGCCAGCCACGTCAAAAAATTCTGTCTGGGTCGTACCCGGACAAAGTGCAGTCACCGTCACCCCTTTATCGCGTGCTTCTGCCCAGAGCCCTTCGCTGAAATGCAGTACATAACTCTTACTGGCTGCATACGATGACATGTAAGCCACGGGCTGGAACGCGGCTACCGAGGCGATATTGATGATCGCACCGTGTCCCCGTTCCATCATTTCCGGCAGATAAAAGTAAGTCAACTCGGTCAAAGCGCCCATGTTGAGCCGTGTCATCTGCATCACCCGCTCCCGATCGGTGGAGGCGATATCCGAGACCACACTGAACCCGGCATTATTGATCAACAGTTCAACTACCACGCCGCGACGTTTGACTTCATCGTATAGTTTTCGAGGCGATTCCTGCTCGGAAAGATCCAGCACAATGACTTCTGTTTTGGTGCCATGTCGGGTTAACAACTCCGAAGCCAGCTCTTCCAACTGCTCCTGGCGACGCGCCGTCAGTACCAGATGCATGCCCCGTGCAGCCAAGCGGTGCGCAAATTCCAAGCCTATTCCAGATGAAGCACCCGTAATCAGAGCCCATCGGTCAGAATATTCATCTATCACAGCTGACTCTCCAGAAGTATCCTGTTGGAGACTAACGTTTTTTTCATTTTAAAAGGGTCGGGAAGAAGTGCTGCCCGCGTTACGTGAGATCGTAATTTAATTTCGCGCTGGTGAAAACCCCGTAACCACTGTTTATAAACTTACTTTGATCGATTTCTCACTGTTTTTGATTCGATCGGACACTTCTGATTCACCAAACGAGGAAAAAATGACCTCTCTGGAACGACTGAGCCGCGAAGAAGTCCGTAGCGTGGACCAACGCACCATCGAGGAGTTCGGGCTGCCTGGAATTGCCTTAATGGAGAATGCCGGGCGGGGCGTCTTTGACTTACTGACTTCACTCGGTGCGACCGGCCCGATCAAAATCTGCGCCGGCAAAGGCAATAATGGAGGGGACGGATTTGTGATCGCCCGCCACCTGGATAACGCCGGCGTTCCCGTGCAAATCTATCTCCTGGCGGACCCTGGTCAACTCAAAGGGGATGCGGCGATTAATTATCACGTCGCTTCACGGATGGGCATTCCCATCCAGTCCGATGCCGATTTAAATCACCCGGAAGCGTTTCGTGCTTTTCTTAAAGACGCGAACTGGATCGTCGATACACTGCTGGGAACCGGCGTTCAGGGAATCCTGCGCCCCCCTTTTACCACGGCGATTCAAATCATGAACAAAGCACGGGGAAACATGTTAGCCATCGACGTCCCTTCCGGCCTCGACTGTGACACGGGACTGCCACTCGGGGAGTGCATCATCGCCACACAGACAGCGACGTTTGTAGCGGAAAAAAAAGGTTTCGCGTTACCGGAATCAAAACAATTTACGGGCACCATACACGTTCTGGATATCGGTGCGCCCCGGCAAATCGTCAAGGAACTCCTGAAAAAACAGCCTGTTTGATGGTGTTTCCCTGCTTCAAAACCACTTTTCTGTGGATCACTCAGCGCAAAAATGGCTTGATTCCCAGAAACGGGGGTTCTCAAAAGGACTCCCATCTCTGTATATTGTTAATTGATTCGTAACGATTCTTTTTCGGCTTCTGACCCCCGGCGGTTGATTCCTGCCAACCCCTGTTCTTTACTGAAACAGGGACAAGGTTCGTCTGTATGGACAAAAATTTCTGGTATCTGAAGAACTGTGATTTGTTTGAACGGCTGAGCCAGGATCAAATCGCGCACGTCGAACGGAACTCTTCCGTGCGTCAATTCGGTCGGGGGAACCTGGTGTACCTCCCGACGGAAAGCAGCGATTCCGTATTCCTGCTGCTCGCGGGAAGAATCAAGCTCTATCACATTACCGGCGAGGGGAAACAGGCACTTCTGGCATTGATCGAACCCGGCGAACTCTTCGGAGAGTTGGCAATTCTGGGTGGCGGAGAACGCGAAGAATACGCCGAGGCGATGCTGAAATCGACGATTCTCCGCATCCCCGGCCCGATCATTCAGACACTGATGGAGCAACACGCCACGGTCTCTCTGGGCGTGACAAAACTGATGGGACTGCGACGTCAACGCGTGGAACAAAGACTGAAATCATTGCTGTTCCGCTCGAATCGGGACCGTTTGACCTATCTGTTACTTGATTTAGCAGAAAAATATGGCCGTCTGACTTCGCAGGGAGTTTTGATCAACATCAAACTTTCGCATCAGGAACTGGCCAGTATTATTGGCAGCACGCGCGAGACGGTAACCGTGCTGCTCGGCGAGATGCAGGATGAACGCAGTATTGAGATCCAGAAACGGCAAATCATCTTGAGAAAAGCACAACATCTGGCACATACGATTGATTTCAAACTCACACCGGCCTTACAGGCCAAACCCGACCAGTCCGGTGAATATCTGTTAAGAGGAGCGGAAGCGTAACGGCCTTTTTTGAAGGACATTATTGATTTTTAGACGATGATTGTGAACGATCTGTATGCTATCTCACAGATAAAATAGGTGAGGCAAACGATAATACAGGACAGGGAATATTTCCCGACAGAAAACAAACAAGGTACAGTTCCTACGCTTGAGTAGGAGGTTTTGACATGAACAAAAACAACACGACCGACTATCAACAGGCTTCAGAAACCGAGTGGCATGCTTGCGCACCAGGCGATCTGGGCCATTTTGTGTCTGTGATGAAAAAGCGAAAACAAATCGGCCACCTGATTACGGGCGCAGAAATCGTAACTGTTTGTCTGGCTGTGGGTTTGGTTGGTTTTTTAGGCATGAATCAACTCTCGAGTTCTCCCACGTCACCTGTGGAAAGAATCGCCAACAAAGCCTGCCCGGGGGGCCTGTATTGCGCTGAAGTTCTCGAACACGCTCAAGATTATGTCGCGCATAAACTGAACCAGGAAACGAGCCTGAAAGTCGAGGCTCATTTAGCAGACTGCCCGCATTGCCAAAAAAAGGTTGATCAATTGAAGGCAAACATGCACAATAACGCAGCCGTCCAGAAAGCCGCCCTACAGAAACAGGCCGACTGGGAATCTTATCTGCTGGCGTTAAATCAATAGCAGTGCGTCATCGTCAAGAGAGAAGCGTGTCAAAGATGCGCGCTTCGATCTCTGATTCCCTGAAAGGATTGAGGGAATGTCCCTGGAAGAAAAACCTGAAGCCAACGAGACTGTCTCCAACGAAGATGATTTTCTGGCCGCTTTTGCGTCCAGTGGTCCGATCGATGAAAGTCTGGACGCCGACTTTGAACGGGCTATCGAGGCTTTGGAAGCCGTCGAACGGGATCTGGAACTCCCTGAACTCCCCGCCGATGCGCTTGAGGAATTAGACAAAGCGCAGGCAGCCACCCAGAAGTCGACCGGTTCGCATACAAAACGGGAAGCGCGCATTCCTCCCCGACAGATCATTGAAGCCGCCTTGTTTGTAGGCGGTTCCCCCTTAACAACCAAAAAACTGTGCGCTCTGCTGAATGATGAATACTCATCCTCGTACGTTGACGATTTACTGGATGACCTGAACCGTCAATACAATGATGAAGCGCGGCCTTACGAAATCCGTATGGAAGAAGGGGGTTACCGCCTGATTCTGCGCCACGATTTCGAACGCATCCGCAACCGCGTTTACGGCTTTGGTCCGAAAGAGATCAAACTCTCACAAGACGCTCTGGAAGTACTGGCGCTCGTCGCCTACCACCAGCCGATCAGCAAGGAGCGCATCGTCGAAGCCGGCAAAGACAAAGCCGCTGGCATCCTGCGCCAGCTCTTAAGACGCGAACTGATTGCCATCGAACGCGAAGCAGAGAAAAACGCGGAAGTCAACTACATCACCACCGCCCGCTTCCTGCAGGTCTTCGGCCTGGGAAATGTCGAAGAACTTCCCTACAGCGAATCGCTGAGCCAGAAGTAAGACAAGCCATTACTGCATCACTTGCAGATAAAAACCCCCAGGGCCGGTGCCACCTCTCGGCTTGCCCCTGACGATTTCATTTGGGAAAGCGAACGTCAAACACGATACTGCGCCATGACGACGACATCCTGATAGACGCCGTCCAGACACCGTGCAAATCGTTTCACACCTTCCATCTGATATCCGTGCTTTTGATAGAGCTTCATGGCGATTTCATTGTCCGTGAAAACTTCCAGCTCCAGGCGTTTCAATCCTTGCTGCCACGCGTGTGCAATGGTTTTCCCTAATAACTGATGGCCAATTCCTTGTCCCCGATATTCTGAAACCACCCCCATGCCCAGTGTACCGACATGGGTCATCGACTGACGAGAAATCGGAACGATATCGGCCCAGCCCACAATGCAACCCTCCGCGATCGCAACATATTGGGCATGATCCTGTTCGACATTAGTTTCGACAAACGCATGTATCCGATCCAATGGCGGAGGCTCCACGGTAAACAGGTATTTCTTCTCACCCGCAACACTCGCAAGGGCGGCGCGAAATCCTGCCACATCGTTCAATTCTATTTGCCTGACCGTGACGCACATTTTTCTTAGCACCGGAATGGGTAGCGGTAGTGTCGTTTCTCCTGAACGTTTCAAATTGGAGAGACAGCATGGCTCTATGACACAGCAAGTCGGCTCCGTGTTCATTTTCACAAGAACCGCCAGCTGGTGACGTAGATTCGATCAACGGCTGCCAGGCTACTTTTGCTGTGAAGTGCGAGACGTCCAGAGCGCATTTGCGGACCAGACTGCGATTCCAGCCCATGTCAGTGTCAACAGTCCCAGTGACCGATACATCGCCAGCCGTCCCTGATTACCGCCGGGATTATCGGGCAGAAAGATTTCCCCCACCAGCACACCAATAAAACCGAGCAGGGCACAGAGCGAAAACACGATCAGAAAACCCCAATACTGCCTGCGATGGATGGGATACTGCTTCATGTCCAGCCTGCTTCAAAAAAACGTGAGTTTGATCGCGTGAATAAAGACGGAGATAAAAACATTATCCCGGGTACAATACTTTGATGTCAAGTAATTATCATTTCCTGTGCGGAATTGGTTATTCCAGACGCAACTCCAGCCACTGTTGACCGCCGCAATGAAAGCGTTTTGTCACACCGGTTTTTAAGTCAGACCGAATTTCAACGGTCTCGGTTCGCACCACTTGCGTTTCGGGATCCGGCGATTCGACTCGGCTTCCGACTTGCAGTTTGAGGGCAATTCGAAACCGGCCTTGATCGGCAGGTTTGATCGCGCCTGTTACCCGCACGCCGACTTTTAACGCTGCTTCCCCTTGAACGGACGGCGGTGTTCCTCCGGAAAAATCACTCAGCTCTCCCGTTTGCGGAACCTGCAGCGTATTTTCGGCAAGCACTTTTTTCTGCTCCCCTTGCTCATACAGTTTCACTGTGAGAAATTGAGACTCGGCCACACTCTCTGGTTCACATGACTCCGCGACCGCAAACCCGTTCATCAATAGTGAAACGATCAAAGTGACTCGAAGTAACATCAATGACTCCTTTCAATTTGAATTCGAAATGCGACGTGGTGGGCGAAATGATAATTCGCCCCGCTAAACCAGTCTAGACCGTGTCAAGATTAACTGGAGCGGCAAGAATCTGATTCTGCTGATCCAGAGTTCGTTCACTCAAATCCTCAACTAAGGCAACCTGCTGACGAGGTCATCAAAAATCATAGGAGGCACGAGCTTAGCTCTCACCGCTTTCAATTCATTTCGTGACAACCATGAAATCTGAAAGGGTTCACCGTCCGACTCTGTTCCTGTCTCAGGCAACACTGCTCTGACAGGATCATCAATCTGACAGAGATAATGAAACATGATTTCGTGTTTGGGAATTCCCTGAAACTCAAACATGGACTCATGAAAGTTCAGAAATTCTAACTCATGCCCTGTCACTCCCAGCTCCTCGAACAGTTCGCGTTTCGCAGCCACCTCCAGAGTCTCGCCAAATTCCACGCCACCTCCTACAGGAATATAGAAACGAAAATCACGTACCGGATCAAATCCTTCCGCAAGCAGCACCTGTCCCTGATGGATCAATGAGATAATCACTTTGGCGCGAATTTTCATAAACCTGTTTTTCCAGAACCGTGATTTTAGAACGTCACTGATTTCACAGGCTCAACTAAAGTTCAACAGCCTGTCCGCGTTCATCAAAATAATAGATATTTTCATGCTTGAAACCCCAAAGTCCCCCTTTTTGGCGAATATGGGGCTCCAAAGTAAAACAGGAGACACTGCCGAGGAGGCTCTGATTGTCCGCTTGAATAAACTGACGGCCTGTCAGATCTGACGTAATACTGTGCCCCACATTACTCAGAAAATCCAGGCACTCAAAACCCTCGGCGGTGATGAAGTCATTTACAAAATTGAATAATTCGCCGAACGTCGTGTCTGGAGTGACAAAGCTCCGAAATCGGGAGTGCAATCCCTGCTGGACCTCAAGTCCGCGTTGAAACTCCCTGTCTGCAGGATTGCTAACAACCTTGCCCTGTTCCACAACAAATGACCGCGCACAGTCTCCCCAGATTGAGTTCCTGCAGGGGCTCAGATCGACGGTGATCAGATTCGTTTCACCTACACTTTCAGAAGCGGGAACATAATCGCGCCCGGAAAGGGACAGACAGCTCCGACTCCCCAACAGCACAAACGCCGGACAGGCATAATACCAGGTCTCCGGATAACCCAATTCCGCAAGGCGATCTGTTGCAAATGCAGCGATGCTCTGCTCGGTGGCCGCTGGCGAGAGGAACTCTCGGATTTCTGCGAGCACCTGTTTTGCAGCTTGCTGCACTACCGCGTTTTCAGGTAACGGTTTCACGTACCCTCACTTCAAATTCAACGACGTGTTGATGTTCCTCTTTAATATCACAACCGATTATTCCTGCTCAATAATCTGGCGCACCTTAATAGCCAATTCATTTCTTGAAAAAGGCTTCTGCAGAAAGAAGATCCCGTCATTAACCACGCCATGATCGGCAATGATATTCACTGTATAACCAGACATGAATAAGACTTTCAGGTGTGGTAAAACTGCTTTCAGGCTGTGATATAAATCTTTTCCATTCATTTCGGGCATGACCACGTCTGTTAACAGCAGGTCTATTGAGCCCTGAAATTCCTGAGCGATTCGAATGGCTTCTCGCGGGCTGTTTGCCGCCAGTACTTCGTAGCCGAGCGATTCCAGAATATTCTTGCTGACGTTGGAAAGCATTGGTTCGTCATCAATCAGCAAGATCACTTCATCGATACCATGCGGTATCTGGGACGTTTGTCTGATGGCCTTCGATTTCACACCGGATTGCTGCCTTGGAATAAATAACTGGAAAGTGGCGCCTTTGCCGGGTTCACTCTCTACATGAATAAATCCTTTATTCTGCTTGATGATGCCATACACGGTCGCCAGCCCCAGGCCCGTTCCTTTGCCTGCTTTTTTTGTCGTAAAGAACGGCTCAAAAATACTGGCTAAAGTCGCTTCGTCCATTCCCGATCCACTATCGCTAACAGCGAGCATGATATATTTTCCAGGGAGATAACCTGGATGCTCAGAGCAGTACTGCTCATCAAAGTCTCTATTATGTGTCTCCAGCGTGATTTTGCCGATTCCGGAAATGGCATCGCTGGCGTTGACGCACAGGTTTGCCAGAATTTGATCCACTTGTGACGGATCCATTTTCACGAGCCCGAGCGACGTTCCGGGTAACCAGGCAAACTCGATATCTTCGCCGATCAAGCGTCTCAACATCTTGATCATGTCTTCAATAGTTTCATTCAAATCCAGTAATTTCGGAGCAATCACCTGGCGGCTTGCAAAGGCCAGCAATTGTTGAGTCAGATCGGCTGAGCGCTCAGCGGCACTGCGAATTTCGGTCAAATGAACATGAATCGGATTCGACGAATCGATATCCAGCAAAGTCAAACTGACGTGCCCCAAAATGACATTGAGCATGTTATTGAAGTCATGCGCCACGCCACCGGCCAGCCTGCCAATCGATTCCATTTTCTGTGCTGCGGCAAACTGTTCTAACAGGTTTTTATTTTCCGCTTCGATCTGTTTTCGCTCCGTGATATCTTCGGTGAGAATCACAATCCCGCCTATGATATCGCGTGATTCATACCAGGGCTGGATCACCCATCTCAGCCACTGCACCGAACCATCGTTGCGGAGAAAACGTTCCTCATCATGCAGGACTGCACCGGCCTGCGCCTTTCGATGTGCCATTTTCCAGTGCTCAGGGATTTCGGGAAATATTTCATAATGAGATTCACCCAAAAGGCTTTCGCTGCTCAGCCTGTAATCTTTCAACCATTGCCGACTCGTCGCCAGATATCGCATCTCTCGATCAAACAGCGCAATGGCAACGGGAGCGTTTTCAATAAAAAGCTGTAAATCCTGCTCACTGAGCCCGAGTCTGGATTGATTCGTTTTCGCATAGATCACAAAAACGGCACCGATTGTCTCTCCGTTGTTCTTCTGAATGGGAGCAATATTACCGGTGATGAGACGAGCTGATCCATCGCGGACGATTAATGAAGTATGATTGGCGACGACCACATATTCGCCTGTTCGCAGCACACACTCCATGTGGTTTTTAATATCCGTCTGCGAATGTTGATTCGAAAACCGGAAGACCTGAAAGAAGGGTTTGCCTCGTGCTTCGTCTTGCTTCCAGCCAGTCAGTTTCTCTGCTGCCGGGTTGACTAAAATCACTTGTTCCTGGGCATCGACGGCAATCACGGCATCGGCCATATTCAGCAGCACTGTTCTGTACCAGTCCCGGTTTGTATGATTCATAAGGCAGGTCCATTTGATCGCGAACACTTTTGCTGACGGGCAAACTACACCACTGCTGGCGTTACCCGGAATTGCGGCGCGCCATTCCGTTGATTGTCAGCTGCTTACTTCTGATTTATATTCAGATTATTGTCGTTTCTTCTGCCTGTGACCGCTGGCAGACAACCGGTTCGATTCTGCATCATCCTGACGACCTCTGATGCCTTTGGGCATAGAAGCATGCAAATCATGGTTCATTGTTCTGACATAATGACACATTCGACTCGTTGACTGCAACAGGAGTTTCAGGAAAACAAACTGAAAACGAATTCTGCAGAATGAGAGTGGTTTTCAAACCCGAAAATTTCTTGCACCACCGTGTGGCACCACTCGGCTTGCTATTTAGACCGGACAGATGACACACCGAGGTGCCTTACTGGATTCCGAAAACTTCTTCGAGCGCGGCGCGCATGACCTGGGGATCGGGATCGACGCCGGTCCAGAGTTGGAAACCGATCACGCCTTGATTGACGAGCATGCCTAAGCCGTCCAGCGTCGGGCAGCCCACCCTGGCGGCTTCGCGGAGCAGGTGGGTTAGCGGCGGATTGGGAATCACGTCGGAAACAATCATATTTGGTTTGAGCGAGGAAAAATCGAGCGGAAAGATCGCGTTTACGTCGGGATACAGGCCGATGGAGGTCGCGTTGATCACGACATCGACGTCAGCGGCGAGGGTGTAATCGCCGTCCCATAAGACGAAGGAAGCGGGGACTTTCGTTTTTTCGCTTAACAGTTGGACGAGTGCTTCGCCGCGTTTGGCACTGCGATTGACGATCGTAATTTCCGCAGCTCCTGCCAATGCGGTTTCCACGCCAATTGCGCGGGCGGCACCGCCGGCACCGAACATCACGATTTTTTTGCCTTGGGGATCGGTGAGTTCTTTCAACGATTGCACGAACCCTTTACCGTCCGTGTTCTCGCCCAGCAGATGCTCGCCTTTACGCACGATACAATTGACGGCGCCCATCATGGCAGCCGCGTCACTGATGCCATCCAGATGTTGAATCACGGCGACTTTATGTGGAATCGTTAAATTCGCACCTCGGAAACCCATCGCCCGCAAGCCGCCGACCGCCTGTTCCAGATTCTCCGGGGCAACTTCAATCGTCAGATACCGCCATTCCAGCCCGCAGTGTTTGTAAGCCGCCTCCATCATGCATTGCGTCGGATTTTCTGCGACCGGCTGCCCGAAAACACCCGTCAGCTCCTGTTTGAAATTGAGCCGCTGATTCATGAGGTTCCCTCTTCTTGCTTCGGGGGTGACTGCTCAGGCAGATTCGTTGTTACGCCTCTTGAAAACCGAGTGCATCAAAAATGCGTTTACAGGCCTGCGAACGGTTTAACGCGTAAAAATGAATGCCGGGCACGCCGTCATCGATTAATTCCTGGCATTGCCGGATCGCAAATTCCACACCGATTTCAAACTGTGCCTCCAGATCGTCCTGAACCGCTTCCAGCTTGTTGGTTAATTCTGCAGGAAATTCCGAATTGCACATCGAGGTGATCCGCTGAATCCGCCTGAACTCGGTGATCGGCATGATACCGGGAATAATCGGACAGTGAATTCCGGCTTGAACACACCGTTCGCGAAAATTGTGAAAATGGGCATTGTTAAAGAAGAGCTGTGTATAAACGGCATCGGCACCGGCATCCACTTTGCGTTTCAGATTTGTCAGGTCCGCCTCTGCATCCGGCGCTTCTGGATGTACTTCCGGATAACCGGCGACGCCGATCCCCATCTCTGGAAAATGTTTCCGAATTAAAGACACCAGTTCATCAGCATGTTTTAAGCCGCCATCGGCGGGCGTAAAGGTTTCCTGTCCGGCAGGAGGATCACCGCGTAATGCCATGATATTATTGATGCCCGCTTCGGAAGCACTCCGCAACCACTCAATCAACTCGTCCCGCGTGGAAGCGACACAGGTGAAATGTGCGGTCGCCGTACTCTGCAGACGATTTTGAATGATTTCACATAATTCAATCGTCCGTTTACTGGTGGACCCCCCCGCGCCATAAGTGCATGAGACAAAAGCCGGCTGATAGCAGATCAGTTCTTCCAGCATCCGAAACAGTTCCTCATCCCCATTTTCCGTTCTGGGAGGAAACACTTCTACTGAAAGGCCAAAAGCGCCTGCACCATATAATTCGCTGATTCGCATCTTATTTTCTTGTCTGAAGAGGGTTTAAAAAGGCTCGCTCTGATCTAAAATCTCATCGAGCAAGACTTGTATAGTATATAAATTATGGTTTTTGCAGGTCAACAAAGCAGGAATTTCTATTGCCAGCCCGGTACGATTTGCCTATCTTGCAGTCAGCAGAGACAGCGTTTACCTGTCAAATTGGCAACTCGCACAAATTGTAGAAACACAGGCCTGCAGTTGGCAGGCTTGATCGTCTGTGTTTGACGGAGTCAAAATCAGTCATTGAGAGGTAAAACACTTCACTTTGAGTAAACAGGTACTTGACCTGCTTCCCCAGGGTAAAGACCCTCTGATTAATACTCGTAAATCACTCTGTAAACAATCAGTGTTCCATTTTGTCTGCTAAAGTAAAGCAACTATAATGCGATCATTCAAGTCGGTTTCCACTTGAAGCTAAATCAAAAACGCCCTTTTCCAATTGAACCAAAAAGGATTGAGAATGTCGACTGAAACCAACTCACTGCCGTATAAAGTGAAAGACTACAACGAACAGGAATTTCAGAAATTGGCTTCCTGGGGTCGCAAGGAAATTGAACTGGCAGAAACAGAAATGCCCGGTTTGATGGCTTTGCGGAAAAAATATGGCAAAGATCAGCCGCTCAAAGGGGCTCGTATCGCCGGATGTCTGCACATGACGATTCAGACCGCCGTGCTGATCGAAACGCTGACCGCACTGGGAGCCGAAGTTCGCTGGTCAAGTTGTAACATCTTTTCCACACAGGATCATGCTGCCGCTGCGATCGCAGCGACCGGGGTGCCTGTCTTCGCCTGGAAAGGGATGACTGAAGAAGAGTTCGACTGGTGCATCGAGCAGACGATTTTCTGGCCCAACGGCGAACCTTTGAATATGATTCTCGACGACGGTGGCGACCTGACCGTCATGGTACATGAGAAGTATCCCGAACTGCTCAAAACCATCAAAGGTCTCACAGAAGAAACCACAACTGGTGTGCACCGTCTGCATCAGATGCACGAAGCCGGCAAGCTCGGCGTGCCTGCCATCAACGTCAACGACTCTGTCACCAAGAGCAAATTTGACAATCTGTACGGCTGCCGGGAATCGCTGGCCGATGGTATCAAACGTGCGACTGACATCATGATCGCCGGCAAAGTGGTCGTGGTTTGCGGTTTCGGTGATGTCGGTAAAGGTTGTGCCGACGCCATGAAGGGATTGGGAGCCCGCGTTCTGGTAACAGAAATCGATCCCATCTGTGCGTTACAGGCCGCTATGGAAGGATTTGAAGTCACCACAATGGAAGACGCTGCTTCCCGTGGCGATATCTTCGTCACTGCCACCGGTTGCTGTGATGTGATCTGCGGCGAGCATCTGGAAAAGATGAAAAACGAAGCCATCGTCTGCAACATCGGTCACTTCGATTCGGAAATCCAGGTGGCTTACATGACAAAGCGCAAAGACATCGAGAAAATCGAAATCAAACCTCAGGTCGACAAATTTGTGTTCCCTGACGGCAAAGCAGTGATCGTGCTGGCTGAAGGCCGTCTCGTGAATCTGGGTTGTGCGACTGGCCATCCCTCATTTGTGATGTCCAACAGCTTTTCAAACCAGGTTATCGGACAGCTCGAACTCTGGAACGAAAGCGACAAATATGAAATCGGCGTCTACATGCTTCCCAAAAAGCTGGACGAAGAAGTCGCTCGCCTGCACCTGGATAAACTGGGCGTGAAACTTTCGAAACTTTCGGATCAGCAGGCGAAATACCTGGGGATTCCTGTCGAAGGACCTTACAAACCAGAATACTATCGCTATTAAGCGAGAATAGACTCTGAAATTTTCGCATCGAATACCCTCCGAATCATCGTCTCTGATGATTCGGAGGTTTTGTTTTTTACACTCCCCTGTGTTTGATTGTTTCCTGAAGAACGAGCTTTTATAATCCGGAAACCGTTCTTGATATAAAAACAGATCCTGCAAACCATTACCTGACGTACAGAGAAAGAGCCCCGCATGACACACCATTCTTCACGCCGTGACTTCCTGAAACAGACTGCCGCACTCTCTGCCGGAATTGCGTTTCCCGGCTGGGCGGGTTCCGTGTTTGCGGCTGCTTCGCTCAACAATCCTGTGTTCGAAATTTCCCTGGCTGAGTGGTCTCTGCATCGCGCGCTCAAAGGGGGCAAGCTGGACAACCTTGATTTTGCCAAAGTGACAAAAGAAGAGTTTGGTATTTCGGCTGTGGAATACGTGAATCAGTTCTTCAAAGACAAAGCAAAGGACACGAAATATCTCGCAGAAATGAATCAGCGGGCCTCTGATGTCGGCGTCAAAAACCTGTTGATCATGATTGACGGAGAAGGGGCACTCGGCGATCCCGATGCCAAAAAACGGACTGAGGCGATTGAAAATCATCATCAGTGGGTGGAAGCCGCCAAAACCCTGGGCTGCCATTCCATCCGTGTGAATGCCCGCAGTGACGGCAATTATGAAGAACAGCAAAAACTGGCCGCCGACGGCTTACGTCGACTCACCGAATTTGCCGCGAAGTATGGGATCAATGTGCTAGTCGAAAATCATGGCGGCTTGTCCTCGAACGGCGCCTGGCTGGCGGGAGTCATGAAAATGGTCAATCTGCCCGGCTGTGGCACATTGCCCGATTTCGGAAATTTCGTCATCGACCGCAAAACAGGCGAAGAATATGATCGTTACAAAGGGGTGAAGGAACTCATGCCTTACGCCAAAGCCGTCAGTGCGAAAACGCATGACTTTGATAAAGACGGCAACGAGACCAAAACGGATTATGTGAAGATGATGAAAATCGTGCTCGACGCCGGTTATCACGGTTACGTCGGCATTGAATATGAAGGGCAAAAGCTCGACGAATATGCGGGTATCAAAGCCAGTAAGCAACTGCTGTTAAAAGTGCGCGAGGAACTGACTCCCGAGCCGGAAGCGGAAGTCTGCTGCCCTGTCGAGGAAAGAGGACGCCGCGTGGGTCGCTTTTTCCGCAATCGTCGTTTCGGTAGATAAATCGAACACAGATCATTGCTGTGTTTGATCGACAATAAAAAAACGCCCCATTGCTTTTGAAGCGAATGGGGCGTTTTCTGTTTTTCAGAGTCACTACGATGCTCGATGGACTTTTGCCACATCGCGATCAGAGAGAATTTCTTTCGCGACATCGGTTACAAAGTTATCTGCAGCCAGCCATTTTTCTTTCTTCGGAGCAGGGGCTCCTGCATTCATACCCACTCCCGGATTCCAGAGTGCGGGCAGTGTATGCCTGACGGCGGCCATATAGGTCGTAAAGACCGGGTATTTCGTTTCGGGGTTATCAGCCTGATAACCGTCCATCTTCTCGACAAGTTTATTGTGAGCGATTTTAGGATGCCGATGATGGGGACCATGCACGAAAATATCGAAATTGATGTAAGTGCAAACGCGGGTGATCAGACCGGTACCAATCACTGTTCTTGTTCCCAATAGTGGATCGTAACTTTTCATTCCCAGGTGTTCGGTAAATTTGCGAAATGTTTGAATGACACCGGCAACCCAGTGAGGAATGATCCAGGCGATGAAAAAGATTTTCCAGGCGGAGAACCAGGCGACCGTTCCAATCACCGCTGCCCAGAAAATTGCAATGACGGCATATTCAATCCGCATGGTTTTCATGACCGACGGATTTCTTACCGGTGTGTTTTTACTGAAGCACAAGCGACCGTAAACAAAGGGAGAGGTAAAGACCCCCAATGGAACTTCCAGCCAGCAAAAGATCCGCCGAAACGTCAGAGAGGTTTTGGGATCAGAATAAGGCCACAATTCCCAGTCGCCAGGCTTGTTCAGATAAGCATGATGCCGGATGTGGGCTTCACGATAAGCGGTATAGGAAACGAATTGGATCGTACCCAGAACCCTTCCCAGCCAGATACTGACCCAGGGTTTTCCACAAACGCCCTGATGTGACGTTTCATGAAAACAGCTCGTCCAGCAGAACATGCTGTAAGAGGCAACTGCGATCAATCCCAGTTGGACATACCAGGCATTGGAAGGCCATTGAAATGCCAATGCGACAATGGCCAACGTACCGAAGGGAGAATGTAAAAAACGGGGCGTCGTCGATTTTTCTTCGAGTTCGCAGATTTCTTTTGCGGTAAAGTGTGTCACCGACATGGCACGTACCTCCTGGTTGTGCGCAGACTTTCAAAACTGTTTATACATACGTATCGGAAGAAAGTGCCTATGCTTCATCAAGGGAAATGCAACATTTTGCCCGTTTCAGTGTGAGTATTGGCAATACTGGACTGCGACACTCAAACATCCCGACACCTTTAGAATAAGTCGATAAAATGATGATGCAAAAATGAATCATCAGGTAAGGCAGAGAATCTGCAGGGCCAACGGCGAGATCTCCGACTGTGCCGGTCCTAGCGATAAAAGCACCGCGTGACAGGGCGGAATTCGTTCAGGTACGAAGGATTAACCACGCTGACTGTGATTACTTCGCGGCAGGCAGGTAGAGCGATGACTCGGGAAACAACTTCTGGGTCATTAGAACCGTCTTTGATTTGCCGCCATGCCAGATGTCCCACTTAGGGTCGGCGTATTTCGCAAAGAACTGATCCATTTTCTGCTTGAGTTCATTGCGCATCTTTTTGAACTCTGGCTCGTCGATCAGATTCTTTCTTTCCCCGGGATCTTGCGTCAGATGATAGAGCTCATTAGGCGTTTCACGAAAGCGTTCGATGTATTTCCAATCTCGGGTACGGATGGCGCGCACATTTTCAAATTCATAAAATACGACTTCGGACCAGGGGATCTGTTCGCCTTTAAGTACCGGCGCAAAGTTGCGTCCGGGAGTCGCAGGCTGCGCGGGAATTTTATCTTGGAGCCCCAGAAAGTGGAGCAGGGTCGGGTAGACATCATAATTGGCAACCAGCATCTCCTGCCGGGCCCCCGATACGATTTTTCCCGGCTGTGAAAAAATGAGCGGGATGCTGATCGTCCAGTCGAATGCCGTCAAAGGCCGCGTATGATCGCCCATACCCCAATAGCCGCTGTGACCGCCGGCCAATCCCTGATCAGCCGTGAAAATGACCAGCGTATTCTCGCGGAGACCCAGGTCTTTTAAGGTCTGCATGATCTGCCCCACACCATCATCCACGGCGGAAACTTCAGCCGCGTATTTGCGGATGATGCCTAAATCGCCAATCCAGTCGCCGTAATTGAAATTCCAGGGCTGTGCCTTTTCTCGGGGGAACGACGGGAACGTCATTGTTTCATATTCTTCTTTAAACCGATTCTTAATCGGCTCCTTCATGGCTGACCCTAAACCGTAAGGACCATTATAAGCCAGAAACAGAAAAAACGGTTTGTCCTGATTCTGTTTAATGAACTTGATCCCGTGCTGCGTCCAGAGGTCTGTAAGATAAGTCGGTTCATCACGAATTTTTTCGTGCTCAATTACTTTCTGATTGTAAAAACCCGGGCTGGCGCCATGCGGTTTGGTAATCCAGTATGTAAATCCTTCCTGCGGATGCAGGTTGTCTCCCAGATGCCATTTTCCGGACAGCCCGCAAACATAACCTGCATCGTGGAGCACCTGCGGAATCGACTGAAACTCTTCCAGCGTATTAAACGAATCAGGGCCAGTTTGAATACGCGGCCTGAGATAACAGTGCACCCCATGCTGGCAGGGCATGAGTCCGGTGAGAAATGTGGCGCGGGTCGGAGAACAGACTGCATTGTTGGCAAAGGCCCGCGTGAAGAGTGTGCCTTCTTTCGCCAGCTGATCAATGTGCGGCGTTTTGATATCCCGGTTTCCATAACAGCCCAACGTCCATTCACCATGATTGTCGGTCATGATAATTACCACGTTCGGCTTCTTTTGCTCCGCAGCAGAAAGCAGGACCGCATTCAAAAGACAGAGCAGCAAGGTGAGGCAGCAATGGGACATAACTGATATTACCTGACGCATGAGCAGAGCCCCTTCCGGAAGTTAAACACGGATTGCGAATCACTGTTTATTCAATCATGCTGCAATGTGGGATTATTTTCAAGCAGATCCCTTCTGTGATTCGTAGATTGAATGCCGAATTAATCGGGAGTTCAGCTATCAGCGATCTGTCATGTAGCCCGGATGAGCATGATATATGTCGGAATTGAACAGAAAAGGGACCTCACGACACGGTTTAATAATGTGGCGGTTTTTCCTGAACAGGATCGTGGCCTTCGTCTTCTACTTCCAGAACGCCCATACGAGAATCCAGTGATTTCATCGTCTTGCTCAATGTATCGACCGTTGTATTCTGTTGGATAATGGCCTGATTTAACTGTTCGACTTCATGTTGAAGATGCATCAACACGGATTCGACCTGATTTAAACGAGACAATAGTTCTTCCAGCCTGGATGGATTATCATTCATTCGGGAAAACGCCTTTCGCGATAGCTGCTGTTCTTATTGTACTGAAGGGTTATGATGAAGTGAAAATTTTATTCACTCGCGTCCTACATTGAAACAATTTGAAGTGAGATTCACTATGATTCCACGATTTCGTTTTTGCCTGCTGACCGTTTTGTCAACAATTGCTTTCTCGCTGCTCCTTTTCGCTGAATCACCGGCTGCTGAAAATACGTTTCAGGTGCGATTTGCGGAATCCGTTCATCAACAGCCCTTTACGGGGCGCGTTTATCTGATTTTCACACGATCGGAACGGGAACCGCGTTTGGGGCCATCCTGGTTTCAACCGGAATCCTTTCTCTCACAGGACGTGAAAAACTGGCAGCCGGGTGAAATGCTTGAATTCGCACCCGATTCCAAGGGCCTGCTCTCATTTCCGATTCCACTGTCCGAGATGAAACTGGCAGGTTACCATGCACAGGCGGTAGTTCGCTTTAACGCCAATGCTCCTGAAATCGGTACCGCGCCCGGAAACGGTTATAGCCAGGTCATCACCATTCCTGCAGGAACTGACCAGAAAATTCCGCCTCTGGTGATTGACAAACTGGTCTCAGAAAAACCGGCCATCGATTCGCGCTGGAGCAAGCTGTTCAAAGTTCGCTCGGCACTCTTGTCTGACTTTCACGGGCAGGACACCTCTCTCGAAGCCACCATCCTCTTACCGCAAAGTTATTACCAGCAGCCCGAGAGAAAGTACCCGGTGATTTATTCGATTCCCGGCTTTGGCGGCGATCATTTGAGCGGACGCAGAGAAACTCCGATTGCCGAACACAACCAGGGAAACGTGGAATTTATCCGCGTCTTCCTGAATCCTCAATGTCGCTGGGGTCATCATGTTTTCGCAGATTCGGCCACCAACGGGCCGGTGGGGAAAGCCTTTACTACGGAGTTTCTGCCCGCACTGGAAAAAACGTATCGCGCTATTCCCAATCAACGTGCCCGTTTTTTAACAGGCCATTCATCGGGGGGCTGGTCTTCTCTCTGGTTGCAGGTAACCTACCCGAACTTGTTTGGTGGCACCTGGAGTACGGCCCCTGATCCTGTTGATTTTCGGGACTTCCAACAAATCGATCTCTATGATCCAACAAGCAACATGTATCGCGATGCATCGAAGCAGCCCAGACCGATTGCCCGCATGGGACAGGTTCCGATTTTATGGTATGAATCGTTTTCCAAAATGGAAGAGGTTCTCGGACATGGCGGCCAACTGCGCAGTTTTGAAGCCGTCTTCAGTCCGCGCGGCAAAGATGGAACGCCCTTGAAGTTGTATGATCGGGAAACCGGGGTGATCAATCCTGAAGTCGCAGAAACGTGGAAAGCGTACGATATCAGGCTGATCCTGGAAACGAACTGGGAGAAACTCGCGCCGCAACTCGCAGGAAAAATTCATGTTTTCATGGGAGATCAGGACACGTTTTATCTGGAAGGCGCCACCATATTACTCAAACAGTCACTGGATCGCCTGAATGGGAACCTTTCCGAGGATACTATTGTCGAGATTTTTCCCGGCAAAAATCATTCGACGCTGATCTCAAAAGAATTGATGCTGCGAATTCGTAAAGAGATGGTGCAGTCGTTTCTGGCACATCAGGCTGAAATCAAATAACGCGATTGTCCACAGCGGATGCGCGGCAGATGCTCCCTCGATTAACTGCCGATGTAGCGGGCATAAATCGTCTTGGCAACCGCGGGGTCATCGGTGCCTTTGATGATGGCGCGTCCGTCACGAAACAGACTGAGTTCAAAATCGGGGTTCTTCAGATTCAGTCTGAGCAGATACGCGTTATAGTCGACGGTCCCCGAATGCTGGAGTTTTTTAGCCAGGTCTTCAAATGAGATGCGGCCCTTTTCAGCCGGCGAAACCTGAACCGCATTTCTGCCGCACAGACTTGTCGTGCGCGAACCTTGTTCTCCCTTCAGCCAGATCCGTTCACCCTGATGGCAGGCTTTGCAGCCGGCTTTCTCTCTAAGGTCGGCCACACTCATCTGGCGAAACGTTCCCTCCCAGACATCAATGACCGTCAGCACCGGCTTGATCAGGTCTTCAAGACCCGCAAGAATTTTCATTGCATTGATGGCTTCAAAAGATGCGATCACATTCACCGTTGGTCCTAAAATTCCTGCGGTATCACAGGTTTCGGTGCTGCCCGGTTCGGGTGCGGAATCAATCAGACACCGCAGGCAGGCAGTCTTGCCCGGCAGGATGGTCATCGTCTGCCCAGTGCTGCCGATACAGCCGCAGTAAATCCAGGGAATGCCCCGTTCCAGCGAGACATCATTGATCAAATACCGGACTTCAAAATTATCCGTGCCATCCAGAATCAGATCGACGTCCTTCGTCAGCGCTAAAATATTGGTATGATCAATGTCTTCGACGACGGCTTCGATCTGGACTTCGCTGTTAATCTTTTTCAGTTTCTCGGCGGCTGCAATGGCTTTGGGAAGCCTGGCGGCCACATCCGATTCGTCAAACAGGACCTGTCTCTGCAGATTGCTCAGTTCGACGAAATCCCGATCGACAATTTTCAGATGACCGACACCCGCCCGGACCAGAGTTTCTGCCAATACGGTTCCCAGAGCACCACAGCCACACAATAACACGCGCCCCTGCATCAAGCGGGTTTGACCTGCCTCCCCCAGTTCTGAAAAGAGGACTTGCCGACTGTATCGTTCCAGTTCCGGTTTCATACTGTTCATCGCCTGTGTCTGTCTGGAAAAAATCTTTCATCGTCTATTTTAGCAATCACGGACCGGGATAACAGAGACCAACGCAGAGAACCAGCCAGATCCCTCAAACCAGAACGACACCAGACTACCGGAGCAGCTTTGACCGTAAAACAAAAATGGCCCCGCTATCGAAACAGCGGGACCATTCTCTTTGTTTTTCTGTTTTCTCAGGCAAGATTATTTGACGCTGATTTCCTGTAAGACTGAGATAAACTCAGGCTTAATCAGTCGTTTTGTTGAATTTGTCCAGCCTTCTGATGCCACTTTTAATGTGATCTTTGGTTCGATCCAGGTGGCAACCTGCTTATTTTTGACGAAAGCCTGTTTTTGTTTCAATGTCGGCAATCGCTCTTGCCATTCTGCCAGAATTTCTTCGGGAATCTCACTGGCGTTGATGTAACCAGCGTAAACCAATCGCTTGTTATAAGAAGAAGCTAACAGGACCGAATCGATTCTACCGTTTGGCAGTGCCGTGTAACCAAGAAGCAGACAATCAAACTCCTTCAGCAGGATCGTCGCTGCTTCATTTTTTTCTGCTTCTTTTTTTGCTTCCGCAACGGCGTCTGAAACAGCCCCTGCTCCACCAGATTTTAATGCCGCAGCGGTTGACTCCTCATTTCCACCGGCAAAGTCATCCAACGCACCTTCCAGATCGTCGGCTCCGCCTTCGGCTTCCTTCGCCTGATCAACGACCGAAGCTAAAAGATTTGCGTCTGCTGTTTTCCGCACACCCCAATCTTTAAATAAGGAATTGAATTCGAAACCACCAACGATCGCGAACGCACCCACTACTAATGTCAGGCCCCAGACCGCCAGATCCAATTTCCAGGCACCTCTCGGAAAACGGCGAATCGTCGGTCCCCAGATTTTGACCGGCGTCAGAAAAATGCTCATCATGCCGAACTCAAATGACTTGGAAACGGCATTCAAATAAACGACAACATGTCCGGTCAGAAACAGAATCACACCCACGGTCGCCTGCGTTAACGTCCACAGACACAATTCGGCTGGATCTGCGCAATAGAAACGTCCGCCCACACTCAAGCCGATTGCGGCAAGCGTACCGATCGCCAGAACCCAACCCCACGCCGGAATTAATTCCCAGATCGTTTGAGGCTGTAGATTGGCTGCAGCTTGCGACTGGTTATGTGTTTGCCCCACACATTTTCCCAGTTTCGGGTAGAAACCACATTGGGGACACCATGACGAAAGGCCCCAGGGCTCATACGTACCACATTCCGAGCAGGTTGGTTTTGCCTGTGCTTTGTTCATTTCCTGGAGAAGCTGTTCATTACGATGATTGATATCTGGCATGGCTCAGTTACTTTTTCGTAGTTGGCGGAGACTGTAAATCGACACAATTGATATGACTCTCCGTGTACTTTAGCTTACAAAATGCAACATCAACGAACTTTGGCTTGTAGAAAAACCATTCCCCGAAGGGAAACCCTCCCGACGCAACCAGCAAAATCCGCACGACCGGCGAAATCCGTATCCCTTTTCAATCTGAAGCAACGACAAATAAAAAAGGCCGACGCTCTTATCGGGCGTCGGCCTGGAAACAGGTCGTTTACGGTAATTGATCCAACGGTCAATCAGTCTACCTTAAGCAACTCGATATCAAAGACGAGTACTTCGTTGGGACCGATATCAGGACCGGAGCCCCTTTGGCCGTAGGCGAGATCGCTGGGAATATAGAGCTGCCACTTGTCGCCCTCTTTCATCAACTGCAGTGCTTCAGTCCACCCGCTGATCACACCGTCGACGGGAAACGTTGCTGGCTGCTTTCGTTTATAGGAACTGTCGAATTCTGTTCCATCAATCAGGGTTCCCCGATAATGAGTGGTCACACTGTCTTTCAAACCGGGAGTTTTCCCGGCCCCTTGTTTGATCACCTTGTATTGCAGACCGCTCTTGGTGGTTTTCACGCCTTCCTTCTTGGCATTGGCTGCCAGAAACTGTTTGCCTTTCGCAATATTTTCCTCTTGCGCTTTTTTCATTTTGGCTTCCTGCTGCGTGCGTAATTCCTGTTGGAATGCGAGCAGTGTTGCGCGAATTTCTTCCTCAGTCATTTGAGGTTTCTGTTTGGTCATGGCGTCCATGATCCCTTTGATCAGCATCTGCGGATCGAGTTCCAATTGATCGCGCATCAGATTTTGACCCAGATTATACCCGATGCCGTAACTGACTTTTTGTTTTTGATCTTTGAGCGTTAATTTATCTGAATCTGCTTTTTCAGTTTGCGCGCTTACCAATGGGGAAAATCCAAAAAACGCAATACATAAACAGGCAGAAAGATGCCATTTAGACATAAGAAGAACCTTTCGGACAACAATGAAAATTAGGTTAAACAGGGGGGGACCATACGGAACGGCGAGATCCGGATGACAACTCGCGACATCCGAATTAGCAGAGGGTATATTGCATGGCGTCCTCTTTCGCAGAGGATCTTTGACAAAAGCAAAGTACTGATTATAAGAGAGTCTCCCGGGGAGTGTCCATATAAAGCATGACCGATATAGCATGATTGCCCTTGAAATCAGGGCCCGCTTTCTGCTGACCGGGGATGACCTCTGGCTGGATTAACCGACGACTTTCTGGAACCGGGTAACTGCTTCGTTGATATTATCTCTGCTGTTGAAAGCACTTAGACGAAAATAGCCTTCGCCGGCAGCGCCAAAACCACTGCCCGGCGTTCCCACCAGATGGGCTTTGTGCAGCAATTCGTCAAAGAACTCCCAGCTCGTCGATGCGCCCGGAGTTTTGAGCCAGACATAGGGGGCGTTGACCCCGCCATAAACGGAGATACCCACCGATTCCAGGCCTTCCCGCAGCAGGCGGGCATTTTCCAGATAAAACGCGATCAATGTCTGAATCTGCTGTTTGCCCTGTTCAGAATAAACGGCTTCTGCTCCTTTCTGGATAATGTAAGAGACGCCGTTAAACTTCGTGCAGTGGCGTCGATTCCAGAGTGGATGAATGGCCGCAGATTCGCCGGATGCGGTTTTTCCCATTAACTGCTTGGGGACCACAGTAAAAGCACAGCGGGTTCCGGTGAAGCCGGCATTTTTACTGAAGCTGCGAAATTCAATGGCGACCTCTTTGGCTCCTTCAATTTCATAAATGGAATGGGGAATTTCGGGATCTGTAATAAAGGCTTCATAGGCGGCATCAAACAGAATGATCGATCCGTTGGCTCTGGCATAATCGACCCACTGCTTCAGAGTCTCTTTCGTCGCGACCGTCCCCGTCGGGTTGTTCGGATAACAGAGATAGATCAGATCGACGGGAGTCTCAGGCAGTGAGGCGACAAAATCGTTTTCCGCCGTCACTGGCAGGTATGTTAAACCGGCATAGCGGCCGCTCGCATCGGCAGGGCCCGTGCGTCCGGTCATGACGTTGGTATCAACATAAACCGGATAAACGGGGTCCGTGACTGCCACTTTATTGTTCGCACCAAAAATATCAAGGATGTTTCCGGTATCGCATTTGGAACCATCGGAGACAAATATTTCGTCAGCGGCAATCTCTACACCCCGCGACAGAAAATCGTGTTTGGCGATTGCTTCGCGGAGAAACGCATATCCCTGTTCAGGACCATAACCACGAAAAGTGCCATGGTCTCCCATTTCGTCGATGGCGGCATGCATGGCTTCCCTGATGGCAGCCGGTAATGGCTCGGTCACATCACCGATTCCCAGTTTGATCACGGCTGCGCTCGGGTTCTCTTCACAAAACGTGTTCACACGACGCGCAATTTCCGGAAACAGGTAGCCCGCTTTGAGCTTCAGGTAGTGATCGTTAATGAAAGCCATCTCACGCCTCAAATCATAAAGAGAATGCAAAACTTGTGCTGGTATCTCACAGAGCAGGATTTTCAAAACCAGAAACGCCGTTGTATTTTGAATCTTGGAGAATTGCAACCGACGAACGCAAATGGGACTGTTTTTAACGGAAAAGGTTCGATTTTGCTGCGCCGTCAAAGGGGCGCGGCTCCGCGTTCAACCAGAAATGGCTTGTCAGCAGCTCGATTTGTGTTAATCCCGTATACTCACTGATTTTGCGTTCGCCCGTCAGTCGCTGAGCTGCTCCTTCGAACAGGAGTTTGATTTGCGGCTGTTTTTCACGATTTTCCGTTTCCTGCCCCAGTGATTTGCCGACGGCAATCGCCACACCTAATTGAAAACGGGCCTGCGGATAAATGGGAGCGCCCAGCTCGGCCAGCGACCAGCGTTCAACCCGCACCCGACACCAGCGGTGTAACGGCCTCGGCGGATCTACAAACGGCTGCAGAGAAGGGGGGAGCTTCGATTTGGCCTCCTCGTCAATCAGCAGTATGACGCGATCATGGTGGCTCGCGTACAAACCCCAGGCGGGCCAATGATCGAAATAGCCCGTGGGTTCGAGCAGGGGGGCCAGCAGCGCGAGCCAGACAATGATCAGCGCCGCACGTTCGAATCCTGAAACAATCTTGAGCGACAAACTCTGGTCGTCGAGGTTGCCAACAGCAACATTGCCTGTCGGCTTTCCTTTCGAGAAAAGTCCAAACAGAATCAGATCCTGAATAATGAAATAAACGTTCCAGATGAGCACCCCCTGATAGTGGTTCAAGCCACGTGGCCCAATCGCAAGCATCAGGCAAAGATGCATTCCGACCGCCGCGCAGAGAGCCACGCGCCGCGTCCGTCGAAAGAAAAATCCGAGTCCGATCAGAAATTCCCCCACCGGAAATGAAGCCGCAATCCACATCAAGGTCTGTTTAGACCAGAAGACCGTCGAGATTCCGATTGCCGAGAACAGCCCTTCCGCTAACTGTCGTCCCAGAGTCTGCACAAAACTGGCATCACATTTGGAGAGTGCGGAATAGAGATAAATGCTGATGACTAACAGACGAAACACATGAATCGCGCGCGGCGGCTTCAGGAACGTCAGAATCAGGAAACCCAAGGCAAACTGATATGCCCAGGGCTGAATACGATGTTGATCAAAGACGATCGAAAGCAGGAATGTGGAAAAAAACAGACCGCCACAAATCTGTTGAAACAGAGGACGGAGTTCGCGGTCCGCAATCCTTAAAAAGATTGGTATGAATGACAGCCCGAGCAGGCAAACCGCGGCAGCCACCATGCTGGCAAACGTGAACCAGTCTACTCCCGCAGGCAGCTGTGAAACCCATCCAAATAAAGGGATTTGCGGAAAGAGCGTTTGTGGCGTCCAGAGTATCCAGGTATTTCCCAACAACACCAGTGCAAACAGCGCCACGCTGATCTTCAGCAATCGCAGTTGTAAATGTAGCTTCTTGTTGGACATGAATCGGGCCGCCGTTTTTACTTCGATTATAATGCCCGACAAAATTTTTCGCCGCTCACTAACAATAACTCACCGTAAAAATCGGGAAATCGGCCCTTTTAATTCAAGGTTGTGAATACGGTGCCGCTGGCACTCTGATCGTCGGAAACAATTTGAACCGTTGTGCCCGGCGCATTGGAACTCCGACGAATCATCGCCATCGCCACGGCTGGATATTTTCCATATGAGCGGGCGGATGAAGTAACCGTGCCTACTTCTTGAGGCTTATCTGGTTCGTCAGACAAGATTTTGGTTCCCACGGGAGGGACCCACGCCTGTTGCAGACCAATTGCCCGCAATTCGCGATTCACATGTCCCAGCGAATCAATTCGCGCGATCGGTTCCTGTCCCAGGTAACAGCCTTTTTTGAACGAGATCGACTGTTCTGTTCGATTTGCTTCCTGCGCCAGATTTTCCTCTGAAAGGTCAGCTTTGTAGACGGGAAATAAAGATTCGATTCGCAAAGCGTCGAATGTCTCCTGGCCCGCAGGAGTCGCACCGGCGTCAACCAGCGTCGTCCAGAAATCTGCAATTTTTACATATTGCAGGCAGCAGAGATATCCCGGCTGCTGCAACCAGTCAACGCGTCGCACGGTGAGTTGCAAATCGGTGCCTGTCACGCGCAGTTGCTGGTTTACCACAAGAGACTCAACTTCGATGCCCGCCTGTTTCAATATTTCTGTCGACTTCGGTCCGGTCAGGTACAGATTGCCGAACTCCGGCGTGCGCATTTCAAAATGCGCATCTTCCAGAATAATATAGCGATCCAGGTGATTGATGATTGCTTCACTTGCCCCGGGTGCTGTGTCGATCCAGAGAGAATCTTCATGGTTGAACACAAAAATATGGCCCAGGATGCGGCTTTGGACATTGGTGAGAAACGCTTCGCAACCGTGATCCGGCTGCAAATTTTTGATCTCATTCGTACAAAAGTTGTGCAGGAATTTTGCCCGGTCTTTGCCACTTAATTGCAGTTGATCGCGCTGGCTGAGATCAAACAGCACGGCAGTCTGATGTGCGCATTCATATTCTTTCTCTGGAGATCCAAAATGAGAAGCGACCGGGGAAATTTGTTCTAGATCCGTAAACACGGCACCGCGTGCCTGCTGGAGCGTCTGAAAGTAACGTAGTGACATTCTTTTCCTGTGTTGCCTGGTAGGTAAATGATCCGAATTGAAATCATTTGTGATAAAATAATCGTCGCCATTAATAAATTGACGGGAGAGAATTCCGCATCTTAAGTCTCGTTTGGTAATGTCATTCATACAAACAAGGACGGGAGACAAGAAATGCTATCTTCTTGTCTCATTTAGAGATCGGAACTATAAAAGGAATGGGGTTGCACTCACATTCTAGGAGTCACACCATTTTTTACAAGAAAAAAACAGCCCCTGAACGCAAGGATTTGCAGACTACTCGATTTTTTCCATTTTCAGGTTGTCTACTTTCAAAATACCGGTGCCGCCGTTTAAACCCAACTGAATGATCGCTTCGCGCGTCTGGGGAGGGATGGCAATTTTTTTTGTATCCCGATGCCAGTCACGACTCCCCATCCAGGGACCAAGATAGGCCTGCCCGATATTGCGGCGAATCTGGTCATAAAAATGGATGATAAATCCGGGTTTTTGAAAGGTCTCTGTGCCCTGACCGGTATTCATGTAACTGACCTGGAGGCTGATCTCAAGTGAATTCACTTTTGATCCATCAATGGCCATTCCCTGTAAAATCTGAGACATGCCCCCCGGTGACTCATTTTCGAACTCCAGATAGGAGGCGCCTTCCGGTGCGTCAGTGTTCACCCAGGTCACCTTGCGCTGATAGTGCCAGTTATCAACTTTTTTGTCTCCGTTGTCATCCACTTCAAAATTTCCATTCACAATTTCCGGCTTGAGTGGATCGGGTTTGATCTCGCGTTTCTCTTCCGAACGGCCGGTCATCGGGACGAATAATGTGGGAATGAGCCGCTTATGTTTCAGTTGTCCCTGTTCTTTCTGATACAGGTGGAACACCTGCTGATAGCGTTCTCCCAGCGGGATGAGCAGTATGCCTCCTTCTTTCAGTTGATCGATGAGCGGCTGAGGTACTTTTTCGGGTGAACAGGTCACAATGATTTTGTCGAACGGCGCTTCTTCCGGCCAGCCCAGATAACCATCGCCGATTCGCGTATGTACGTTCTCGTATTTGAGCCGCCTCAAACGGGCCGCCGCCTGTTTCCCGAGCCCGTCCACGATTTCGATGGTATAAACGTCTTTCACCAGTGCGGAGAGTACCGCTGCCTGGAAACCACTTCCGGTTCCGATTTCCAGGACCTTATCCCCAGGCTGCGGATCGATGGTCTCTGTCATATACGCCACCACAAACGGAGGCGAGATGGTCTGTTTATACCCAATCGGTAATGCCAGATCCTGATAAGCCTGATTTTTCAAACTGGAACTGACAAATTCATGACGCGGGACCTGTCTCATGGAAGAGAGAACTTTGGGGTTTTTGATGCCCTCCCCCTCAATGTATCGGGTGACCATTTCATTTCGCAAACTACGAAAGTGAGCGCTGCTTTGAGAAAACGCCGACTGCATTGATTGCGAAATTACGACGCCACATACCATGATCATTAAGGAGAAAAAGACGATTCGCTTCATGAGAGCCCTCGCTGAAGAGATTGCTGTTTTACTGTTAGAATAACCTGTTTTGAAACGGGAATAGCCTCGAATTATAGCAGGACAGGGGGGCCTCCGTTAATGTTGATTTCCCATTAAGTAATGCGAATCGTGAGATTGCTCCCGGGATTCTGAATTTCTCTCCACACAGAGCAGGAAATCCGCTATGATTCCGGCGTGACGCAACTATTTCAAAAGATTTTGAGTGAATGGACTCCCGTGGCATGAAAGGTTTTCAAGTAGCAACCATCGTTTGTGCTCTCTTTGCTTTTCCCATACTTCAGGGCTGTGGATCTGCTGATTCTGCAGCCGGGAACAACACAGAGACTACCGCTGCGAAGGGAAACGACCTTACACCCGATGCCCCAAATCAGATTGCCGAATCACCCTCTTCGGAACTGACAGCATCACCGAGTGAGCCCGTTGATCCGCAGGTGGAAGTCAAAACGATTTTCCAGAAACTGCTGTCGATTCGCACGGAACCCGATCCTGATGAATGGTTGAAGGCAGACAAGCAATTAAGCGCATTTGGAAAAATGGCTGTACCGACATTAATCGTAGAAATGTCCAATCCCGATCCGTCCGCCAGGGAACTGGCCAGCATGTATCTGGCTGGACTGGGCCCCGAAGCAAAGGACGCTGCGACTGTTCTCGAAATAGCACTGCAGGATGAATCTCCCTTTATCCAGGTAAATGCTGCTTCCACACTCACACATTTTCCTGAATATCGAAACAAAGCCACACCTGTTTTAATCGCTTTGACGAGCCACGAAGATCCCAACACCCGTCTCACTGCGATATACTCCCTGGGAAACCTCGATGCCCATTCGGAAGAGCAACTGAATGCCATCAAAGCGGCTTTGAATGATGCAGACGGTGAGGTACAACTGGCGGCGATCAAGGTCCTGGGGCAAATTGGTGTCCCCGCAAAAGCAACGTTAACCGAAATCCAAACCTTGATTAATGACGCCAATACAAGCGAAGTATTGCGCGAGGCCGCTTTATCATCCAAATCACTGATTGAACAAGCGAAGCAGTAATCCTTTCCTGCTTCCGTTCACGATCCGATGTGTTTCCGCCATTAATCCGGCTCCACTCGGACCTCTCAGCCTTCAGTTGTAGCGATTTTGCCAATTCTCCCGGCTCTGAAAGCGGGGGAATGTTCCGAAATATATCGGAGAAAATCGAATTTCTGATTATCTTGCCCAAATCCGTTTGACTAACGATAAACGTGACCTACTTTTATTGGCAGAGAGGGGCTACTGAACCTCTCGTCGAACTAATCAAATTTATTTCCTCTGCTTCTAAACGAGGCGAGGATCTATAGCGCGGCAAGGAAAGCTGGGAGCTTTGAGGGGACCTTGCCGCGCTTTTTTGTCTTGAAACCATCTGTCTTGATGGTGCTTGATATTAAAGAAAATGCGTTCTGTCTGGGGGAATGTGATCTCCGACATAATGCAGGTCGGCACCCTCGAGCGGAATTGAACTGGAAAAGCTCATGGCAACCAGAAAATCATGGTTGCAGCGATCCCGCCGCACCGGAATAACGCTGATCGAATCTCTGGTCTCTGTGACAATCACAGCGATTGCCGGAACGGCTCTTTTCTCAGCCATCGGTGCCTCTCTGGGCGCCAGTTACTCCACTTTGAACAAAACCATCGGCACAGGTCTGGCAGAGCAAATGCTGGATGAACTTGCCGCGGTACGATTTCCTACAGCCAGTGACACCCGCCCCGCCTACAACAGTACGCGAGAGTACTATGATGATCTGGATGATTACAAAAACTGGTCAGCGTCGCCGCCGGTTAATAAAAACGGCGTCGCCCTGGGAAAAGAAACGGTCACGGTTCTGGGATACTATCCGATCTCACGCCCCAGCCTGATCGTACCAGATACGGAATTTTTAAACAGACTCACGAGGGAAGTGACCGTAGAGCGCATCACTCCCAACAACAGCGCGGGCTGGATTGTCACCACCGACAATACGGACTACCGCAGAGTGACCGTAAAAATCAAACTGGCGATGAATTCCGATTCGCCCAGTCATGAGATAACAGAAGCAACACGAATATTTAGTTATGTACCACTTTCACACTGACAATTCGATTGCGGCATCGCAAACGTATTCCAGAGGTCCTCTCTTGATCGAGCAGGACCGTGTGCATTGCTGCGCAGTACGAAATCAGAGAACCAGGCGTGGTTTGACGCTCGTGGAATTACTGATGTCGATGGCCATTTCCTCCATTCTGATCGTCGCGCTCGCAGGAATTGTAACCGCCACGCAAACCGCCTGGAAACATACGCAGGGGATTGAAGATTCTCAAGCACAGGTCACAGCAGCATTTGACCGTATGAAAATGATGGTCTCGCAAGCGGGCATTTATCAGATCAATGGTCAGGCTCCTCAGGTAGGGCTGGCAGTTGTCAGTCACCCCTGGAACAGCATTGATATCCCGAACACACTGGTTGTCTGGGCGGGAGGCCGCAATGGAGGTATCAGCGATCAAGGCACGTTGAAACGTCTACCCAACATCAATGAATTATTAATCTATACCATCGATCCCAACGATTCGCACAATTTTGTGGAGATCGCGTTACCCGCCGTTGATGCTTCCATTGATTTCAACAGCAGTTCGTTCAACAGTACGATCCGTTCCGCCATTACATCAAGCTCTGCGGAATCGGCCTTGCTGAGCAACCGGGTGAAAAGCAGTCAGTATATCCTATCGGGAAAACCCTGGGGGTCCGCAGTCGGAAATATCCGATTCGACCTCGTCAAAACTCCTTCCGATGCCAACCTGAGCGGAGTCAGTACCGGCACCAGTGCCTGGATGAGTCTCCCCTGGCCACAAGGAACAGCGAGTGCCAGCAGTGGCTTACGACAGGCGACCGTCAGTTATGAGATACAGTTTGAAGTAACCGAGCGTACGTCGCTGAACGACGTAAATTCGTCCACCGCACTCCCGTTTTTCGGATCCAGTTCGAGGTTATATGCGTATACACCTTAAACAAGAAAACGAAAGAATCCATCTGACAGACCGTGTTCGGAAACACGGTCTGTCGCAGAACGTGCGCGCTTCTCGCTCGGGTGTCTCTTTGATTCTGGTGATGTTTGCATTAAGCATGTCGCTGGTTTTGACATACTCCTTTATTCAAAACCAAAGCGTCCTCACACAGATTTCCGAAAATGGTTCGCGACGCGATCTGGCCATGAACGCCGCCCGCGCGGGAATCGCCGACGCACTCAACCGGATGAATTCACTCGACTGGGCGGGAGTCAGCGATCAGTACCAACGTACTTTTCAAACCGACTCCGATGGCATCAGCACTTACACTGTTTCATTTAATGCCCCCGCTGATTCGATCAGTTCGGTGTTAGAGCTCGAAGTGCATTCTCTGGGAGTCTGGACGTCTGCTGAAAATAATAATATGCGATCTGAGTATCAGATCACGGCAAAAGTCCGTCTGGTACCTCGCCTGAATGGAAGAACCATTCTGACTGGCGACTCTGCAAGTGCCATTGATCAGGTTACCAACCCAGGCAACTATGATCTCATCAGTCAATATGCTCTGTTTGCGGAGGAAGGCTCTGATTCACTCCTGTTTGATCCCTGTGACCGGATTGATGGAAATATCTGGTTAAATAAACGTTTGAAAATGTATCAGGATCCAGGCTGGAGTTCTTCCGTTCGCAGGACGTTCATGCAGGACGTGGGAAAACGGTTCGTGACGTTTCCCGCCGGATCGACGAGTCTGGCTGACACCACCGTTCATTATCCACATCCCCTCGCAGGGAAAATTACATTTTACAACTCACCAGATTATTCAGTCCAGCAGGATCTTTCCGATTTGAAAGTGAACTGGGGCAGCACGAATGTGAGGCTCTCCATTCCTGGTTCGAACAATTCACACTTTTCGAGCTATCGGCTCTACGCGGGAGGTCCAGAATATCAGGCTGTCTCTCTCAATTCTTCTTTGTACAACGTGACACTGAAACCCACCCCGGCAAATCCACTCGGGATTTTCTACCGCAACGGCAATCTCAGTGTTTACGATAACGTCGTCATCCAGGGAACACTGGTCTCAAAAAACAAAATCAATTTCCACGGCAAAGGGATTCACATCGCGGCGTTCAACTGGAAAGGCATCGACGGCGAATCGCTTGTCACAGACGCCCATCTCTGGCCCCGTCTTCCCACACTGGTAGCCGACGATATTGAATTTGAGCGAGAAACACAAACAACCATTGAAGGCGCGATTGTCTGTCAAGGGGATGTCAATGGAGCCGGCGGTTCTGTCAGCTATCCAAATTCAGCCGCAATTCAATTGACGGGAACGGCAACCGCTGTTTCCATCGAACAACCCTTTAGTACAGTCACACTTCGGGAATTTCAGGTACTCAACAGTCTGTCGACTGATGGGAAATATGCAATCTGGCTGAATACAACGGGATCAGGTCACGTGGGATCAACGGGCACCTGGTACCCGATCGTCGGCGTCGACAGCCAGAATCAGCGGTTGACAATCCGAGGTGAAATCGACCATGCCACGCCAACCGGTTATCAGATCAAACGGCATAAACAGGCATTAACACAAATACGTGGCCCCGTGTGTGCGGAAACTTTTGATTTCAATCGTCTGGATGAATGGGTGCTTAATTCATCACTCTGGAACGATCGAAAAAATCGCTGGGAATATGATAATGGATTACGCGCGTTTTTAAGACTCCCGTTACTGGGATTAAGTGAGTGGCTTGAGAACCCGCTGAACTTCGTCGGCTGGAGTTCCTACTATCAAACAAACGGATTGAATCTGGAACCCACGTTGCACATTCAGCATTTGAATAATCAGAAATACCGCTGGGAACCACCATTGTTTCAACCTTATGACGGCGGAGCAGCAAACGCACAACATTCGGGATATCGCTGGTCATTGATTGACTGGAGAGAATCTCCCTAGATCATTAACAGAATCTGATGCAGAAATTGAATCACCATCATTGGCAGAGCGACCGGTTTTCTTTGAGACGAAGAACGCCAGCGAGAGTGTTGCGCGCCGACATACAATCGCAGGCAGGCAGGCACGCATTCACACTGATCGAAATGCTGATCGTGATCATGCTGATCTCGATACTGGCTTCTGTCTCCTTGATCTCGACGGATACCAGCGGCTCCCTTTCACTGGATACCTCTGCCCGCATGCTGGTCGCAGACTTACGTCTGGCCCGTAATTACGCCATCAAATTCAACACTCAATACACGGTCAGATTTGACTCGAATGCACAATCTTATGAAATCCTGCATACGGGCGCGGGCAACTTGCCTGTCCCGCAAGATCTACTCGCAGGCAGTGGGACTGATTCTGACAAATACATCAAAAATCTTCAAATCCAATCGATGAATCTGCCGAACCAGATTTTTATCAGACAGATCCAACTGAAAACCTCGCAAACCAAAGTACGCGAGCTGGAATTTGGTCCGATGGGAGGCACCGGCCCGGCCCGAAATGAAGATACCATTATCATGTTGTCGACCACCAAAAACGGAACGGCTTTTTACATTCCGATCACAGTCTCCTGGATTACAGGTCAGGCGTGGGTGGAAGACATCCAGACATTAACAAATTAAACATGCAATACTTTCACTCAGAAATAAAATCATGATTTCCTTAAACCGTTCACAATACAGTCCGATCGGCTTACAACTGGGGCCCAGTTCTGCCACTCTGGTTCAGTTGACAGGACCGCGCCAAAATCGCGTTGTACATGCGATTGCCCAGGAACAGTTTGAACTCGACGAAAAATGCCCGATCGAAGAACGAGATGCGCAGATTGCTGCCAAGCTCCGTCAAATCGTGTCTGATCACCATTTCAAAGGACGTCGGGTCATCAGCTGTCTCGGATCGCAGGAATTATTTATTCAGAACGTCAGATTGCCTCAATTGCCTGCGGAAGAAATCGCGAAAGTGGTCGCCTGGGAGGCAGCGGAAAGACTGCCCTATCCGGTAGAGGATGCGGAAATCCGTCATTTACCCGCCGGCCAGATTCGTCAGGAATCGAATACCAAACAGGAAGTGATTCTACTCGCCTGCCATCACGGAATTTTGCAACGGCATTTAAACCTGTTGGAGCAAGCGGGGCTGACCGCCGTCGCCATCGATGTGGAGCCCTCTGCAACGCTACGTTGTTTTCATAGTGCCACTCACGAGGTTCAGGCAAACTCGGCCAGTTGCTATCTCAATTTTGGAGATGCCGCCACGACGGTCATTTTCGCCGATCAGCAAAACGTGCTGTTCCTGAAATACATTATGCAGGGAAGTAATCATCTTGATCGTGCCGTTGCTGACAATCTGGATCTGCCAATGTCTGAAGCGATCCGCCTGCGAAAAATCGTGACCAATTCGCCGACACTCGATGCCAGCGATGAACTCCATCGGTCGGTAATTGACTCCATTCGTTCCATTCTGGAATCGATCAGCACAGAAATCGAAAACTGTCTGCGGTATTACAAGGTTACATTTCGCGGAAAAAAACTGGACCAGCTGATTGTCACGGGAAACGAATCCAGCCCATGGTTGATTGATTTTCTCTCAGAACGCTTAAACACAGACTGCAAAATGGGAAATCCATTTGAAAGTCTGAAACGCTGGCCAACTTCTACTTCCATTCTGGAACGTCCCGGCAGATGGACTACCGCGATGGGACTGGCCATGAAAGAAAAAACAGATTAACTGCTGCAGGCGATGAACAAGACCTTTTTCTGTACAAAACTACTTTTATATCGACGCCGGACAAAGAATATAGACAAATCCGGAATGCCCCCGCTAAGAGCGAAACCATGATACCTGAAATTGATTTTTTACCCGCGAGTTATCGTGAAGTACGAAGACGGCACCGGAATCGAATCTGGCGGCGATCGATCGTCGTGATTTTCCTCACCCTGGTAACACTCGGCACGGTACGCCAGCGAGAAATTCAACACGAACTCCAGACACAAAAGAAAAAACTGGAAGAGCGGGTTCTATTAATGAACGGGCAACTCGAAAGCCCGGTGCAACTGAACCAGAAAATTCAGCAAGCCGATATTCGTGCCAGCCTGATGGCGGCGATCCTGCTCGATGAATCGCCGGCACAGTTGTTGTCTATTGTCAGTAATGCATTACCGGAATTTGTCTCGCTCAGTGAATTTCGTTTTTCTTTTGAAAAAATACCCGTCAAGGAAAAGGCGCAAGGGAAAAAAATCCGGTCCGATAAGCAGGAAGATCCATTGCCGGAGTCTGTCGATCTGAAAAATCTCCAAGAACGATATCAGCGAGAGAATTTAGTCCTCAGTCTGCAGGGTATTTCCCCCGATCACCTTTCCATTTCTAACTACATGTCCCGCCTGGATCAGGTGGGGCTGTTCAAGGAAATCGAACTGGTTCAGTCAAATGAAACTATGTTTGAAGGTCAAATGATGCGAATATTTCGGCTCAGAATGGTTGTGAAAGCACCGGGCACCTATGCCCCTGGAGTCGATCAGCAATCGACTGCCAGCCTGACTCATTCCATCTCAGGAGGATCCAGCAATGAATGAAAAATTACGACGCGACAGTTTAATCACCATTATCGGTTTATCAATTGTGGTCGCACTGTTTACGTTTGTGGTGTATCTCCCCGGTTTGAAAAACAAACAGCAACTGAATCAGGAAATCGCTGAAATACAACAGGCGATCTGTGAAATTCCTAAGAAGGTCGAGCAGCTGGAAAAGCTGCATCAGGAACTTGATCAACGTCTGGCTTTCATCAAGCGACACCATCAGGAAATCCCGACCGTTAAAGATACGCATCAGGTATTACAACGGGTTGCATTACTGGCAAAAACGTCCACCCTCACGGTTTCCGAATTGAATCCGGGAGAATTTGTGCTGCACGAAACCTATCTCAAACAGCCATTTTTGCTGAGTATTTCAGGCCCTTATTCCGGTCTGATGCAGTTTTTAAATGGCCTGGATCATGAAGAGCGTCTGTTTACGATTTCGAATCTCTCACTCACGAAACAAGATGGGGAAACTGAGGGGTTTATTAAAGGAACGCTTGAGCTGTCAGTTTACGCACTACACGGCAACCAGAGGGGTTTTTCTGATTTTGCCGAAAATAGGGTTAGCAATGCGATTCTTTCAGCCGATAAAAGATAAGGGCGCGCTCCAATTCAAGTTTTACCTGCCAAGGTCAAACGGAATGGAATTTGTCCTGTTTTCAGTAAATGCAATAAACCTTGAGATCCATCAATTCGCATTTCATTAAATCGTAGTGTGGTCCAATCGTGAAATCTTTCAGTGAACAATTACTACATGATTTGAAAGCTAGCTGGCAGAAAACAGTGCTGTTGGGCCTCTTGTTTTTTGTCGGGTGCATCTTCTGGGTTCCACCTTTATATCGCATGGTACGGGGAACAGCGGCTCCAGCGGTTGTTCCTGTCAAGGCAAGTCCCGCATCCATTCCGCAACGTCCTCCGGTCAAGACAGAAATGAGTTTCGCGCAAAATGAAACCTCGGAGGCGCCACACCATTCGTGGCAGCAGTTTGATTCATTGATGCAGACAGACCCGCTGGTTCAATCCGTTCAAATGGGAGCCGTTCAAAAAAATCCTTTCAGTATCAATCGCGATCAGTTTTCGCCTCCCATCTTATTTGCCGAAGAGCCCGTTCAACCCAGTCCGGAAGCAACAGTCAAAACAGAAAAAGTGGTGCTTGCTCTGCCGGAAGATCTCGTGCTGAAGACCACCATCGTCGGAAAATACCGCAAGGCAGCCATTATCAATAATAAAATGTACTACGAAGGCAAAACATTCGAACACGAAAACGTATCGTATGTGCTCGAGCAGGTAGCTGCCCGCAATGTGATTTTAAGACAAGGCGAGCAAAAATTTGAACTGAAAATTCAAAATGATCCTTCCGCATTTATCAAGTTTGCACAATAACAGTTCGCATCACTGGAATACTGAATACTGATTCGAACGATCATGGATGATGGTCGAAACATGAAAAGACAATTTTTTTTACCGGCATTCTGGGCAACACTGACAGGGCTGTCACTTTTGTTGATTGCCGCCATGACTGATGTCAAAACGCCTGAGTCTCTGTTTATTTCACCTCACCATCAGGCAAGAGCGCAGCGTGCGGAACCAGGTACGTCGTCTAATCAAAGTTCACAGCCCGTTGTAATCGCGCAGCCAAAATTTCTTGAAACTGTCTCTCAAACACCGCTTGCGGAACCTGTGACCCTGCCTGCAAATCCGGAAACTCAACAGACGTCGCCCCCAAAGAGATCCACCAGTTCAAGGCTCTTGATCGAACCGGGAATTGAAATCGCTACGACGCCTCAGAAAGTGGTAAAGCGTTCGCGATCGATACAATTGAATCTGGCCGACGATGACGAAGATCTGACTGCGAGTGCCCCGACACCATCTAAAATGGAAACGCGACTGGTCAGTCTGACCCGGCAGGTGGATCGCCTGACGAATCTACAGATTCAGTCACAACAACAGTCCAACCTGGAATTAGCGCAAAACACAGACCGAATCGAACAGGCAACAAAACTGCTGCAACAAATGCAGCAGACGAATCAGTTGCGTGATCTGGAACAGAAACTGAACGGCTTGCAGCAAAAGGCTCCGGACTCTCCGGCGAAACCAGAAGAAAAAACAGCAGCAGCGAGTACAGCAGTTCCAGAGACAGCTGAACCGGAAAATACGGAGAAAAAACAGCCGCTGCTCAAAGTCAGCCCCAATAAGGATTCCAGCGAAACATTTTCGCTGCAAATCCAGGATGCGGAACTGATGCAGGTACTCGACATGCTCGGCGAGCTTTCCGGCATGAATATTCTGGCGGGGCAGGGCATCACAGGCACGATTACTGCAAATTTAAAAAACGTAACGCCAGCACAGGCGTTGGATGCGATCTTGCGTTCGCGCGATCTTACTTCCGAAACGGAAGGGTCTTTCATTTATGTAATGACGCCGGCGCAGCTGGAACAAAAAAAGAAATCCAGCCGCAAAGTGGTCACCAAGTTATACAGTCCTTTTTACGTCAGTGCGAAAGAGTTGCAGAATCTGATCACTCCGATTTTGACCGAGAATATTGGCATCGTTTCACTCACCACTCCCAGCGAAATCGGGATCACGCCGGATGATACGAATGCGGGTGGCGACTCCTATGCGCAGACAGACGCGATTCTGGTACGCGATTATCCCGAAATTCTGGAAGAAGTGGACCGCCTGCTGGCAAGCATGGATGTGCCACCCTTGCAGGTCGTGATCGAAGCGATGATCATCAGCGTTGCGTTGAATGATGAAATGCGGTTCGGCGTGAATTTTGCCATACTGGGAGGTAATAATAAGAATCTGGTCGTGGATGGAAACGGTCGAGTCCTGAATAATGCCAGTGGTTTTCCGGGATCGGGAGCCACTTCGATTGTTCCACCTACCGGACAGTTTCTGGCAGATGTGGCTGGTTTGAAATATGGGTTTTTGCGCGGAGATATCAGCGGTTTCATTGAAGCACTGGAAGAAGTTGCCGAAGCAAATCTGATTGCTTCGCCTCAATTACGGGCCTTAAACAAACAAAAAGCGGAACTGATTATCGGTGACCGAACCAGCTATTCTACCGTCACACAAAATGGAAACACCTCCATCCAGAACGTCAACTTTCTGGATTCAGGTATTGTTTTGAATCTGCGCCCCTTCATTACACCCGATGGACAGATCCGTATGGAAATTCATCCGGAGCGCAGTTCTGCAACCATTAATGAAAAAACCGGTCTTCCCGACCTACAGACTACAGAAGTTACAACAAATGTGATGGTTCACGATGGCCATACAGTCGTCATTGGCGGTTTGATCGAAGAACGAGTCGCTGACACCAAACAGCAGGTTCCATTGCTGGGAGCCATTCCCCTCATCGGAAATGCCTTCCGAAGTAAAGTGGAACGGACGGAGCGTTCGGAACTCATCATTCTGATTACGCCACGCATTGTGCAGGCTGAATTGGCTCGAACCGAAGGCGAAACACTGGAATATGAAGAAGCAGAACGCCTGGAAGCCTTTAAGAAAAACTTCCTGCCGATCAATCAGGTACGTATCGTGCAGGCACATATCAAGCAGGCCAAAAAGTATCTGAGAATCGGTAACTTGCCCAAAGCAAATCAGCAGATCAAAATTGCTGTCCGACTGGATAAAAATAACATTGAAGCGATTCAGCTACAAAAATACATTGAAGAAGCGCTGAAAAATCGCAACCGAAGTCTCATCGGCTTGCCTCCCGTTTCACCTGCAGCAGCCCATGTTCCCTCGCTGGAGGGAGACCCCTAAACATGGCTCGGCGTGATGGCTTCTCTGTACCATACTTAATATTGCTGATTTGTGTCGCTTCTCTTTTGGGTTGTGGTTGCCAGTCAATGCCCCTTTCTAATGTGTCTGATGTATCGCCGCCGTCAGCAGACACGAAATCAGCTGCAGATCAGAGGATCGAACGGCCTGATGGAAAACCGAGAAACTCACCTTACAACGCGCAGGCAAATGAAATTGTCCAGCAGGCACTCGAGCATTACTCAAACGGTGATCTAAGCGAGGCAAAAATTCTGCTGGCATCAGCTCGAAAAATCGACCCCGGTCATATCGGCACATTCGAAATCGAAGCGCAGCTTTCTTATGATATGGGAGATCAGAAGAATTATCTGCAGTCGTTGCGCGCCATTCGCGCAGCCAGCCCGCATGATTCGGAAAAGCAGAGTGCCATCGGTACCCTCTTTTTTCAGGCCGGGCAGACTCAGGAAGGCATCTCCTGCCTGAAGCGGGCCATTGAATTAAAACCCTACGAAGAAGATTATGCCCTTAAACTAGCTGCTTTCTATGAACAGACCGGGCGATCTGACACCGCAAATCAAGTTCTGCTTCGTGCGCTGCACACCACGCCAGGCAGCCGCCGACTACCGATTGCCCTGGGCCGGATTTGTGAATCCAACGAACAGTGGAGCCAGGCCAGCATCTATTATGCGATGGTTGTGAATCATTTCCCCAAAAACCATGTCTGGCGAAAATGTCACGCCCGGTGTCTTTACTATTCCGGGAACTATTCTGCCGCTTTTGAGCAGTTCTCACTCTGTCAAAAGAATGATCCGGAATCGCTTTCGGTTTCAGAATTGATTACGTTTGGCGACGCCGCACTCCGAATTGGTGACCTGGAGCAGGCGCAACACCTCTTTGATGAGATCTCTGTATCACATCAACAGCAATTACTCCATGTAGAGATATTGCGAGGGTTATGCGCTATAAACCGCGGGCAAAACACCAGCGCAAAAACAATAATCAATACAGCCCGCACAAAGTGGCCGGACGACCCCACTCTCTTGCAGGTCGCTGCCCTGCTCCCTTCTGAATAGGAAAACCGCACGTTTTACACAAACAGTGTACGTGCCATCACTTCGCGATCCGCAGAGCCCATTCTTGATTACGAAATTGGACAAACGGCATTTCGTAACCTAGATTTGAATGGTGAGATACCTCCCCTTCTCATTTGTAGAGGCCTGTGTTGTTATCTCTTAATCTGAAAGACGTTAAGTGTTCTTTGTTTTTCGGTAGTCTCACGTTACTACTGAGAAAGTAATCGGCTATGAAAAGTTATGGTAAATACTGGTTTCTGGTGTTGCTGCTGTTAGTAATTGGCTGCGCAGATAACCTTCTCGTAACCAGTCAGTTAGCGAGTCCAGCGATTGCATTCGCGATCTCGCTGATTGCTTCGTTAGCCGGTTGGGCCTGGCTGGTCAAAACCATCCAGAAAGACCGCGACCAGATCACAACCTATTTAAGAAACCCTGAATTAAAACGCCCTGGTTATCAGCGAAAAAACTTTTTCGGCGGCGTTTTAGCAGAAGCAATTCAGAAGATAGAGGAATCAGACACAGAGTTGGTTTCCACAAAACAAGTCAAGACGATGCTCAAGGCCCGGTTAAATACCCTACTCAAAAAAGAGATGCTGAGAGAGTCAGTGCTTGAGAGCCTTGAAACCGGGATTTTAGTGTTCGACGCACAACACGTACTTGAATTTTCAAATAACACTGCCAATGCTTTCCTGATCCCCGAAACCAATCAACGCGAAAACTATTCCGACTCCAGTTTGTCGCTCAACAAAACATTAATCAACGAAGCAGTGATACCTGAACTTGCCAAATTGCTGGCCAAAACTATCGAACGTAAAGATGCCACGCAGCGCAGACGGACAGAATTTGATTTCACATACAATGGTGTCACCAGTCATTACCGCGCGGTAGCAACCAATTTACGCGATGAAAACCAGGCGATTCTGGGTACGGTCGTGGTGGTCGAAAATATTGGCGAAGAAAACGTTGAAAAAACACGACATGCGGAATTTGTTTCTTCGGTAGCACATGAATTGAAGACTCCGATGTCGGGGATCAAGGCATATGTCGAAATGCTGAACGATGGGGAATGTGATGCAGATGAAGCACAGGAACTTTACGGCTTTATCAATGACCAGATCGATCGACTCACACGACTGGTCAACAGTATGCTCAATCTCGCCCGAATTGAAAGCGGTGTCGTCGAGATTAAGCGGCACGATTACGAGCTGAACGATATTCTGAAAACCGCCGCCGATGTCATTTCGCCGAATGCGACAGAAAAAGAAATTACGTTTACCACGGAACTGAGTGATTTGTATCTACCCGTGCATGTAGACAAAGACATGCTGGGGCAGGCGATTATCAATCTGTTATCAAATGCGGTAAAATATACTCCTAACGGCCATGAAGTGCGTCTGCGCAGTCGAATGGAGGATGCTTCTGCTGTGATTGAAGTCCGCGATACCGGGCTGGGAATTCCAGAGAATTCGCTCCCCCATATCTTTGATCGATTCTACAGAGTGCCCGAAAATAATCGCTCTGCAGCCGGAACCGGCCTGGGACTGTCGTTAGTTCACTTCATTGTCACCAATGTGCATAATGGGTCTATCGCTGTTCAATCCAAAGTCAACGAAGGGACCTGCTTCACAGTCACCATTCCACTAGGCCACAAGGAAAAGAAACGAAAACGGCACGCAGAACCCACAGCGAGTGTCTGATCTGAAATGAATCGTGTCTCGCACACCCGCTGATTGAAATTAATTATTTGACAAGGAACGAAAATATGGCACCTCTGATTTATGTTTGTGATGATGATTCACACATTGTTCGGGCCATTGGCATGAAGCTCCGGAAAGCCGGTTTTGAAGTAGAATGTTTCCCTGACGGGTTTGCCTGCTGGGAAAAATCGCAACAGCGCGCACCACACATGATCATTACCGATTTGCAGATGCCACTCATGAATGGATTGGAACTTTGCGAAAAAATTCGAAAACGGCCTGATACTCAAGCCATACCCATTACGTTATTAACGGGCAAAGGTTTTGAATTCGACCACGACGAATATATTGAGACACTTAAATTAACTAATGTCATGGTGAAACCATTCAGCCCTAACAAGCTGTTAGCCCAGGTCCAGGAATGCCTGAATCTCACCAACGAAGTGACTGGTTAAACCCTTCAATTACGACATTTTGCTGAAACTGTTTTACAATGCGAAATTATTATACTGCCATTCAGTTCTGGTCCTATTCGCTGCTGGTAGTCTGCCTGTGTCCGCTCGCCGTATTTCTGGGCTCGTACATGGGTTGGCCCCTTGGTGTAGCGCCATTGCTGCTACTGGCTCCGCCTACCGTTCTAGCGGCCATCTCTTCTCCGCGTATTTGTTACTGGACCATTACGGCATTGGCCGTTGGTGCCTGTTTTGCGGAAATCTTTTTCAGAACCGATCTCAGTGACGTCAAAACCGCGTATCCGCTAAGCATCATGAGCGCTGCTGTGCTGATCGGGATCACATTATTGATCGATATCTACATTGGCAAACTGAGTCGGAAACTTTCACAGATTTCTACTCATAATGATGAGCTGGTTCGTCAGTTGTATCAATCACAAAAAGAGTCTGTACCCGATTTTCACCAATCGGTTTCACATCCGGAAACAAAAGAAACACCATCGAACGAATTCAAAGACGGCCCGGCTGCAGAAGTAGGCGTCAATTATCCGTTGTTATTACTGACACTGCAGGACATCGGACGACGCATCTCGACCAATCAATCCAATGAATCATTGATCCCAACTGTGATCAGTACAGCCAAAGCTTCCCTGCAATGCGAATACTGTCAGGTTTATCTCTGGGACAGCAAAGCACGTGCGCTGAAAAATGCACTGCCTGCCCGCTCGCGAGATCAACTGAATTACCGACCGGTTCACAATAGTGGAGTCGCTGCCTGGGTCATTGAGAATCGACAGATTGTGATGAGAAATGATGCAGAAAATGACTATCGGCTGAAAAGGCTGCTGGAAGATGATCCGCACATGCCGGATGCCATTGCACCGTTGACCGTGGGTTCAGAATTAATCGGTTTACTGATCATTGACAAGGTCGATATCGACTCACCAACGATCGGACGGTTGATTTACATTCTCTCTAATATTTATGCACTGGGCATCAAGAACTCCCAGTTATTTAAACGGATTGAAGAAATGGCCAGCCGCGATGGTTTAACCGGATTGTTCAATCACGCAACATTGCAGGAAAAACTGCATGATCTGGTAAAAAGTGCAGACGCACAATCAACGACGCTCTGTCTGGTCATGAGCGACATTGATCATTTCAAATCGTTCAACGACACGTATGGCCATCAGGCAGGAGACTTTGTTTTAAAAGAAGTGTCCCGCATCTGGAAAACAGTCATGCCCGAAAATGCGATTCTTGCCCGATATGGCGGGGAGGAATTTATTGGTGTGCTGCTGGATCACGAGTATTCTCAGGCCATGCAGATTGCCGAAGATCTGCGCGAGACCCTGCAAAACTGCCCGATTCTGTTTGAGGGTCAACAGCTGCAGGTAACCGCCAGCTTTGGAGTCACCGAATACAGGCATCCCGCAACAACGACCAATGAGCTGGTCCGAGTGGCTGATGAATATTTATATAAAGCCAAGGAAAACGGCAGAAATCAGGTGATGGGGATGGCCCCCAGTTACGCCAGAAAACCCAGTAACTAGATATCAATCCCATGCAGATAACAACCGAAATATTTGGAGATGTGCTGGTTGCACACACGCCAGATGAATTGACTGATGATACCTCCACCGAATTCGTGAGAGCGCTTTCGGAAGCAATTAGTGAGCAGCACTTTCAGGTTGTTCTGCAAATGGATCGCAGTGAAGTCATAGATAGTGCCGGCCTGACAGCATTACTTGATCTGCAGGATCTGACACGCGAACAAGGCGGAAATCTTAAAATCAGCGGCCTGGAAGATCCAGGAAAAAAAATACTGGAAATGACACGCCTTGATCAGCGCATCGATCTTTTCGATTCGGTCATCGAAGCCGTTTCCAGTTTCCAATAAAAACATTGTGTCAATATGAATAGCAATTCCTTATTACAACCGAAAATGCGACTCGGTGATCTACTCATCTATAGAGGGTATATCACTCTGGAACAGTTAGAGTCTGCGCTGGAGGATCAGGCACAAGGGGATGGGAATCAGTTACTCGGCGAGTTGCTGGTCAACAATGAATATTGCACTGAAGAACAGGTTCTGGAATGCCTGGCTCTGGAATACCGCATTCCGTATGTGCAGCTCGACAGCCGCATGTTCGACTCGAAAGTCTTTGACGTTCTTCCGCGAGAATTCGTGGAAAAACACACCGTACTGCCACTGTTTAAAGTGCGGAATGTGCTTACCGTTGCCGTCGCTGAACCGACAAACGTGTTTCTGGTCGACCAGCTCAGTAACCTGACAAAATCTGAAATTCAGATCGTCGCAGCGAGTGCCCGTGAAATCAGGCGTATGGTGCAAACCTATATGCCCAATACGAATGTCTTCGTGATCGACGACATTATTGATGATGCGAATGGTACCAACGTTGAGTTGATCGAAGAATCGATTGATGATATCGGATTTGATGTCGAGTATGCCGGACAAAGCCCGATCATCAAACTCGTGAATTACATCGTTTACAATGCCGTTCGTGATGGTGCCAGCGATATCCATATCGAGCCGACCGAGACGCAATTGCGGATCCGCTATCGAGTAGACGGGGTTCTGCAGCAGGCACTCGAGCCGCCGGTGCATCTGGCGCCCGCAGTCTCTTCCCGCATCAAAATCATGGCCAGTCTTGATATCAGTGAACGTCGTCTGCCTCAGGATGGCAGAATTCATGTGCTGATGGAAGGTCGCCCGATCGACCTGCGTGTCAGTACGTTACCAATGCCGACCGGCGAAAAGGTCGTCATCCGAATTCTCGACAATCGCAGCGTGAATATTTCGCTGGAACAACTGGGTTTTAGTTCGGAAGTGCTGGAAAGCTTCGACGAGCAGTTGAAAAAACCCAATGGTATCATTCTGGTAACAGGTCCCACAGGAAGTGGTAAAAGTACAACGTTATATGCTGCTTTGAATGCCGTCAGTTCGATCGAAAAAAATGTCTGTACGGTAGAAGATCCGATTGAATATCAGTTGCCGATGATCAATCAGTTCCAGGTAAACGAAAAAATTGGCCTGTCATTCGCCACCATTTTGAGAAGTCTGCTGCGACAGGACCCCGATGTAATCATGGTGGGCGAAATCCGGGATCAGGAAACAGGAAAAATTGCGATTCAGGCTGCGCTCACTGGGCACCTGGTTTTTAGTACGCTGCATACTAACGACGCCATTTCTGCCGTCACGCGTTTAATCAACATGGGCGTAGACGATTATCTGATCGGTGCTGCCGTGAATATGGCACTGGCCCAGAGACTTTGCCGAAAAATCTGCCCGAAGTGTAAAGCACCGTATGAACTGCCCAAGGTATTACAGCTTGCTGTCGAACGGGTGGGCCTGGACGGAAACGAATTTTACAAAGGTAAAGGCTGCAAACGTTGCCACAATACCGGATTTTCCGGTCGTATTGGCGTTCATGAGATCTTGACGATCGACGATCGACTGCGCGAAATCATCACGACGAATCCCACCATCGCCGCCGTAAAAGAGCATGCACAAAACAATGGAATGATTCCTCTGCGATATGATGCCATACGGAAGGCGAAAGAAGGGCTGACCACCATCGAAGAAGCACTAAAAGTCAGCGACGAGGGGTGGATTCCTCGTAAATCGGCGATCAAACATTGATCACCGTTGGTTAAAAATAATTAATCGAGGTCTGGGAAAGCGACTCAACCATGGAAATGAATGACCTTTTACACGCAGCCGTTGACAGCGATGCTTCAGACATCCTGCTGGTGACTGACGCGCCTCCGGTGTTCCGTATAGACGGAATTCTGAAAATGACCGCGCTCGAACCGCTTGACCCTGAAACCATCCGGGATCTTTGCGATCAAGTTTTAAAAGACAAACAGAAAGAAATGCTTGAAAAACACAAAGATGTGGATTTCGCGATCACCCTTCCACGCCTGGGACGGTTTCGTTTTAATATCCACGTCCAGCGAGGCTCATTAGCCGCTGCGATTCGTCGTTTTTCAAACGATATCTGTACGCTGAGCAGCCTGGAATTACCACCGATTGTTGAAGAATTAACCCACTTGAAAACTGGTCTGATTCTGGTGACCGGACAGACGGGATCGGGTAAATCAACGACTCTGGCCGCCATGGTGGAAGCCATTAATCAGCGTGACCCAAAACACATTATCACTCTGGAAGATCCCATCGAGTATCAGTTCCAGCATGGAAAATCTCTGATTGAACAGCGCGAAATCGGAGAAGATTGTCCCGGGTTCGCTTCGGGGCTGAAACACGTTCTCCGACAGGATCCGGATGTGATTCTGATCGGGGAATTGCGGGATCTGGATACAATCCGCGTTGCTCTGCAGGCTGCAGAAACCGGGCACCTGGTGATGGCCTCTCTGCATGCTTCTACCGCTGCCGGCGTCGTGGACCGTCTGGTGGAAGTCTTTCCGCCGGTAGAACAGTCACAGATTCGCAGCCATCTTGCCGAATCACTTCGCGCTGTGATTACTCAAAAATTACTGCCCGCTGCTTTTTCCAAAGGACGAGTCGCTGCCGTTGAAATTATGCTCATGAATCGCGCCATTCAGACCAGCATTCGTGAGTCAACCTCTCATCTGATTCCCGGAGTGATTTCCACAAGCCGTCGCATGGGCATGCAAACCATGGAACAGGCGTTGAAAGAACTACTTCTCAACGGAAAAGCCGACCCGGAAATTATAGACGAGTATCTGCAGGAATTGCGGGGTGAGGCACCTAAAGAACATTCCCAGGGCCTGCTCGCCTAGGTGATCTCCTCAAGAAAAGATTAAATCATGCAATTTACTTATACAGCTCGAAACACAAGTGGCCAGAACCAGACTGGTGAAATGGTGGCTGACTCGCGCGATGAGGCAGTTGCCAAATTACGTCAGGAAGGCCTCTATCTGCTGTCTCTGGAAGAAGCGGAAAGCAGTTCCAAAAACGGGCGATCGAGTTCCCTCAAGAAACGTGTCCCCCGCAAAGACATTATCTATTTCACCAACCAGCTGGCAATCATGGTCGATGCCGGAGTACCTGTTGCTACGGCCCTGGAAGGGATTGCCAAATTGCTCGAAAACCCGACGCTGGCTGAAATCCTGACCAATATCCAGAAAAATGTAGAAGCTGGTAGTGATCTTTCTGCTGCGCTGAGCGAGTTCCCGCGCTGTTTTGATAAGACATATGTGAATCTGATCAAAGCCAGTGAAGCCAGTGGAACAATGCCTCAAATGTTGAACCGGATTGCCGCGCAAGCCGAAGAAGAACAGGAAACGATTCAACAGGTCAAGGGTGCCTTAATCTATCCGGCAATCATGTTCGTGATGTGTGTCGGCGTATGTATTTTTCTGCTGACTTATGTTTTTCCAAAATTGATGCCGATGTTTGCAGCGCGGGGAGCCGCTGTTCCAACGCCGACGAAGATCATGATCTACGTTTCAACGGGAATTACTTCGTACTGGTATCTCATACTGTTGTTTCTGGCTCTGATGACGGGCATTTTTTATTACATTCGCTCTCAAGTCTGGGGCAAATCTGCGATGGACTGGACGATCATCCGTCTGCCTGTATTCGGCTCGATGCTGAAAAAACTGGCCATCAGCCGCAGCATCCGCACATTAGCCACGACTATTAACGCCGGGGTTCCCATGCTCGAAGCCATACAGCTCAGCGCGGGAGTGACGGACAACGTACATTTCAAACAGAGCTGGGAAGAGATCAGTGAACAGGTAACGACCGGGAAACAGATTCATGAGGCTTTGGAAGGAATGACTTTGTTTCCACCTACCATGCAGCAGATGATCGCTTCGGGTGAATCCACAGGGCGTCTGGGAATGGTGTTAAATAAATTAAGTGATTATTTTGATCGGGAAGTGAAGATATCAATCAAAAACGCGACGACGTTGATCGAACCTATCATGGTGGTCTGCATGGGATCAATGATCGGCTTTATTGCCTTGTCGATGCTCCTGCCGATTTTCACCTTGAGTACAAGTCATTAAGACGCAGCCGGGGGATCTACACTGCTTTCTGTCTGAGACCCTGCTGGTTTTTCCTTAGATTCCGGCTTACTGTCAGATAGTTTTTCCGGCGCGTCCGTTTGTTTCTCTGACGGTGGTTCCGGCGCGGCGCTATCGTCATCCGGCAGGACGTTTAACAGATCCTGATGTTGAAATTTTTCCTGAGAAAAAGCTTTCAGTTCAGTATTGAATATCTGGACCAAAGCGTGAAGACAGGAAGCCACGATCGGCCCGATAAAGACACCCCAGAGCCCCATCATCTGCAGGCCGCCGAGCACACTCACGAATGCCAGCAACGGATGCAGTTTGGCGTCACTTTGCAGGACATAAGTCCGAATGATGTTGTCCATCGTTCCGACAACCAGCGTACCAATCAGCGTCAGGAATAGAGCAGAACCCCAGTGCCCCTGATATAACAACCAGCCGGCACAAGGGCCCCAGACCAGCCAGGAACCCATTAAAGGGACCAGTGAAGTCACGGTGGCCAGAATCAGAAAAATAATGAAGTGCTCAAAACCCACCAGATGCAACGCCACCGCCGTGGTTAAACCCTGTCCGATTGCTGCGAGAAATGTCGCCAGCACGACGGCACGAACCACTTTCTGAAATTGATCCGTCAGCCTCTTCTGGTAATCGACGTGAACCGGAATCAAAGATTGAGTCGCTTCGATCAATGAATAACCGTCGGCCAGAAAATAATACAAGGCAATGATAAACATCACCCAGGCCACCAGAGCTGAAAAAACACTTCCCAACAGCCCGACTGTGGATGCCGCGATTCCCAGTGACCGCTTGGCGATCGGTACTAAAGTGGCCTGCAGGTTCTTGCGGATTAATTCTTCAACTGTCTCCGAATTCTTCTTAACCTGTCCCTCGTTTGTGGAGTCCACTTCTTTTTCTAAATACTGATTGGACCAGTCGATGAATTGATGAAATTTGTCATTACTGATTTCCACTTTCTCGCGAACGGACTGGACCGTCTTGTTCCAGTTCGCCTGATCCAGCGTGTTGACTACGGTGGTGAATAGCTGCAGTGATCCCAGAAAGATCCCCACGCAAAGAGGAATCAGAATTGCAGACACGAGAATGGTCGTCGTGATCCCGGCAGCGATTCTGACGTGACCTTTCGTGCGTTTCACAAAATAGTTCATCAGTGGCTGACTGATCATTGCCACGACTGCCGCCAGAAATAACGGCAAAATAAAGGGCATGATCACTTTGAAGAAAGTAATCCCCAAAAAAAGTATCAGACAGAGTATGACGGAAAGAGAGACCAGTCGTACCATGAATCAGTTCCCATACAATGAAATAACAGCAGAAAGACAGCACCCATCAGGTGATGGCACCCATTGATATTTAACAACTTACAGCAATAATCGCTCTAATGATAGCCAAACGAACGTCATTCATTTTAGATCAATTCATACTACATTTGTATATTTTTTGTTTACTTATCGCATTTCCAAAGGTTGATTCGCTACAATACGATTTTCCTGAAATCACGCGGAAAAATTTATGTCGGGATTAATGTCTGTGTAACAGAATCGGAGTCTGGTATGAATCGTTATATTATCTCTTTATTGTCCGCCAATCGTGTCGGAATCATGGCTGCAGTGACCACTGCCATGGACGAGCTGGGTGCGAATCTGCAGGAAGCCAGCATTGCCGTCATTCAGGATTTTTTCTCGATCGTGATCGCCGCCGATTTTCCCGAACAGCGTGATCCTACCCTGATTCAGGAGCATATCGAAGGGATTTGTAACGCCTTTAATGTCGATGTCTGCGTGAAAGATCCACTGGTAGAAGTTCCTTCGATTTTTTCACCGGGAGAATACGATCGCTATCTGCTGACCATTGGCGGAAAGAATCGTGGCGGTATTTTAAGGAAGATCTCTTCTCAACTTGGACAGGATGGAGTTGATATTCTGGATCTGTCTGCTACCAGCTCGGAAGACGGTCAGAGCTTTGAAATGATGATCAAAATCGCTGTTCCGAGAACTCTGGATATTATGGACCTGCAAACCGTAATGGAAAACATTTGTAGTCAGTTGAATATTTCCGTTGATTTCATCAGCGAATCTGATTCTGCCATCATCAGCTCGCAAAGCCAGACCCGGATGTTCAAGCTGTAATAAGCCGTGGAGTGAGTCTTTACTGACAAGAAATCTTTTGGATGATGTCAAAATCCGGAAAACAGCAGCAGAACGTGTCTAGCAAACCGTTTAAGATATTAAATGAATATCAATACGCACAGACGGCTGTTTCGGAATTAATTCATGCGATCGATGTTCCCGATCCGCAATTAGTCTACGTTTATGGTCCTTCCGGCTGTGGGAAATCCGCTCTGATCTCACATCTGTTTTTAGAATTTGCAGAAATTCACCCCGAAGCCGCATGCAAATTGGTCACTGCCAGCGAATTTGCAGCGAAATTCGCTGCTGCCTCTGCCAACGTACGCATTCCCGAGTTCCAACGAAAACTGCGTTCACTGGACCTGCTGGTTCTGGAAGACATTCAGAGTCTCGAAAATCGCACGCAGACTCAGCGTGAACTGCTTTCCGTCCTGGATGAGATCCTGAAGCAGGGGGGCAGAGTCATCTTGTCCTCCACAAAACCACCGGGAGAACTGTCACACTTTCACAAAAAACTGGTAAACCGTTTTCACGGAGGGGTTTGTGCGTTGATCAGCCCCTTAAAATACCAGAGCCGTCTCGAACTGCTTACGTTCTGGGCAAAGTACGAGCAGATCCCTCTTGAGACGACAGAACTTTCGTTGATTGCCCATAAAAAAGAGCTTTCTCCCCGCGAATTATACGCTCTGTTGATTCAACTGCGAACGGTCAGCCGCATCAATCAACAACCGCTGAATGCCTCATTTGTGAAACAATACCTGGAAGGAAACATTGAGCCCCTGAAAACCAGTATCGCGAAAATTACCAAAGCCGTCTGTCGGGAGTTCAAGACCAGTCTACAGGAGATCCGCTCTGCCAACCGCTCCCAGCAAGTCGTGCTTCCCCGACAATGTGCCATGTTTTTATCCAGAGAACTGACCGACAAATCTTTAGCAGAAATTGCACATTATTTTAACCGGAAGAACCACAGCACGGTTATTCATGCCTATCGTCAAATTCAGCACGATCTCAAGAAATCACCCGGATTACGCCAACAGATTTCTCGCATTCAACAACAACTCGGTGTATATCTTTTTTAACGGATAGTGAAACATCGGAAACAAAACCGGTCAGACAAAATTTTCATCTAGGTCCTCTGCGTTGCAGATTACTTCGTTTGGTGCATAACCTGTCCAATATCGGATGCCAGATGTGGGCACTTTTCACGTTTACCAACAGTGGCCGAACTCTGATTCAGAAGTAGATTCAATACTCATCAGAGACTCTTCATTCCACTGGCATCAGACCAACACGTTATCAACGCTCGTTGGCGATAGTGCATTCTCCTCAAGTCTTTTCTCTGTAAAGAGATACAACTTACCATATTCTCTTCTCCACAATCTGAGCCTCTCTCTGATACTACTACTACTAAATAAAACCTTTTAATATAAAAAATACCTTGGAAATCAACTCTGTTGTGAAGAATCAAAGCCCTCGCATGATTGTGAAAACACGGCCAATCCAATAAAATAAGATCCACTCGAAGAATACGATTTCCGTCTGCCAGAAAGCAATTTCCGGTTAGCTGAAAGCCGTCTTGATTCTCACACGAAATCTTATAAAAGTTGATTCAAACATGAAGCTCAGTTGTTCGCGATCTACTCTGTTGTCCGGCTTCCAGATGATCGGAAGTGTCATCAGCTCTCGTACACCGAAAGAAATTCTGAAGTGTGCCAAGCTCGAAGTAGGCGACGGTAAAGCGACTTTGAGCGGGACCGACCTGGAAGTCAGCGTTCGCTTTGATTTCGAAGAAGTCGAAGTCATGATCCCCGGCGAAATTTTATTATCGGTACACGAACTGGTATCCATTCTCCGCGAAGCGACCACCGACACCATTCAAATCGAGTTGAAAAAGGACGAGCAGACAGAACAGGACTTTATCCTCATCCAGGCTGGAAAGAGTGAATTTCGGCTCTCTGTTCATGATCCTTCCGAATTCCCGTCAGTGGAAACGTTTAACGAAACCAATTTCTTCGAAATCCCTACGCAGTCATTTCGTGAAATGATCCGACGTACGGTCTTTGCTACCGATCCGGAAAGCACGAGATATGCCTTGGGTGGCGTCCTGTTTGACGTGGAAAACGACAAACTGACCCTGGCTGCCACAGACGGGCGACGGTTGGCGATGGTCGAATCGGCTTGTTCTTACCAGGGCGAAGAACCTTATCAGAACAACCGTCCGGTGATTCCCGCTAAAGCCATGTCGCTCATTGAAAAGAGCCTGATCGGTGATGAAGGAAGTATCCAGATCGCAATTCGTGCCAATGATGTGATCGTGAAAAGTGGACGTTCGACGATCTTCGGCAGACTGGTCGAAGGGCGATTTCCCAAGTATCGGGATGTCATTCCACCAGAGCCGATTCACAGTATCGATCTCGAAGTAGGAACTTTTTTCGGGGCGGTTCGTCAGGCTCAGATTGTGACAGATGTCGAAACACGGGGCGTCGATTTCGTTTTTGCCAGTGGTCTGCTGACTTTGAAAAGTGTGGCCGCATCCGTCGGAGAATCGAAAGTCGAGATTCCCATTCCATTCGAAGGGGACGAAATCGTAATTACGTTCGATGTTCGTTACCTGGCAGATTTCCTCAAAACACTGGACTCGGCAGCTCATATCAGGCTGCAATTGATTGATTCAGATAGTGCAGCCGTTCTCAAATCAGACGACGGTTACACATATGTTATCATGCCTCTTTCACAAGCACGGTAATAAATGGCACATCAGTACGATTTCAAATCCACTCGAGTGGTACCTTCAGCCACACCAATTTCGCAAGCCTTGTCAGAGCTGATTGCACTGAAGGGGTTGGGGCGCGTTCGAGGGGATCAGCGCCTTAAAAAAGCCTGGGAACAGGCTGCAGGAGAAAAAATTGCCGCCCAGACCACGGTTCAGGGAATTAAAAACCGGATCGTCCAGGTGGGCGTAGAAAACTCTGCTTTGTTGAATGAACTCAATTCATTTCATAAGGGTTCATTGCTCCAGAAATTACAAAACGAGTATGGGAAACAGGATGTCCGCGACCTTCGATTTCGTTTGAAATCGAAGAGAAACATGTAGTTCAAACAGTTCTATCAATGGAATGTGATCTCGCTGTTCGGGGCTGGTCAAAGAGAAGTCAATGTTTCTGAGAAGAGAAACGATTTATTAATTCACGGGAGTGATTAAGCGTGAGTGAACAAGAAGAGCAACAGGCTGAAAATAAAAAAACAGGCTATGATGAATCCAATATTCGCGCCCTGGAAGGCATCGAAGGGATTCGCACACGACCAGCCATGTATATTGGTGATACGACATTGCGTGGTTTACATCACCTCGTTTATGAAGTCGTCGATAATTCGATCGATGAATGTGTCAACAAATATGCCACGACCGTGAATGTCAAAATTAATGCGGACGGCAGTGTCAGCTGCAGTGATGATGGCCGTGGTATTCCCGTCGGTGCGATGCCCGATATGAATAACCGTCCGGCTCTCGAAGTGGTGCTGACTGAAATTCACGCGGGGGGAAAATTCGACCGCGAAGGAGGATATAAGACAGGCACGGGTGGATTGCACGGCGTCGGGATTACGGCCGTCAACGCACTCAGCGAATGGCTGGAAGCGGAAATTCGCCGTGAAGGCCATGTCTGGACATTGGAATTTGCCCAGGGCGCAGTCAAAACACCGCTCCAGAAGTTGGGAAAAACCGACAAAAGCGGAACCAAAATCACATTCAAGCCGGATGGAACCATCTTTCCGGATACGAAATTTCTCTACGATACTCTGACAAAACGGCTCCAGGAACTCGCATTTTTGAATGCCGGCATTCGAATTCGCATCAACGACGAACGTTCGGGGCAGTCTGACGAGTTTTATTACGAAGAAGGCCTGATCGAGTTTGTTCGACATTTGAACCGAACAGAAAATGTGCTGTATGAGGAAATCATCCACATAGAAGGCGAGCTGGAAGGGGTTCAAGTTGATATTGCCGTCCAGCATAATGATGGCTCTCATGAAAACGTGCGTTGCTTTGCGAACAATATTTACAACATTGAAGGCGGTACTCACTTTTCCGGCTTTCGTGGCGCGCTCACGCGAACCATTAACGCCTATGGGAAAAAGATGAATCTATTTAAGGATTTCACACCCAGTGGTGACGATTTCCGCGAAGGTTTAACTGCTGTCATTACAGTCCGCGTACCCGAGCCCCAGTTTGAAGGTCAGACAAAAACAAAACTGGGAAACAGTGAAGTCGAAGGCATCGTACAGACGGTCGTCAATGAGAAGCTGACAAAGTTTTTTGAAGAAAATCCAGGGGTCGCGAAAAAGATCTCGCTGAAAGGACTCCTGGCGGCTGAAGCACGTGAGGCGGCCAAAAAAGCGCGTGAAATGGTCCGCCGCAAAGGAGCACTCACGACCGGAGGCCTGCCCGAAAAACTTCGCGACTGCCGCAGCCGCGAACTTGACATTACCGAACTGTATCTGGTGGAAGGGGACTCCGCTGGCGGATCGGCGGATACGGGCCGCGATTCTAATATTCAAGCGATTTTGCCACTCCGTGGTAAGATTCTGAATGTCGAAAAAGCACAACTGGTAAAAATTCTGGATAACGCGGAAATTGCGAATATCTTCAAAGCCGTGGGAGTTCCTCCGGGAGCCGTGCTCGAAGATGTAACCAAACGTCGTTACGGCAAAATTATTCTGATGACCGACGCCGACGTCGACGGCAGCCACATTCGCACATTACTGCTGACATTCTTCTTTCGCCATATGAGAGAGCTGGTCAATAATGGTTGTGTGTATGTCGCACAGCCACCATTGTACCGAGTGACTCAAGGCAAAAAAGTGCGTTATGTTCAGACACAGGAAGAGATGATGGGCCAGCTTGTAGAATTGGCCCTCAGTGATTCCAGTCTGCAACATGAAGATGGCACTATTTTTGAAGGGGAGATGCTGGAAAAACTCGTAGGTCTGATTTCCGAACTGGAAGAACCGCTGGGTACTCTGGATCGCCGCGGGATTGACTTGAAGTTTCTTTCCCTGAACCATGCGACTGAAGAAGGCCTGCTTCCGCAGTATCGAATCTTTCTCGGAAAAGAACAGCACTGGTTTACTTCTCAGGAAGAGATGACTAAATTTCGAAAAGAAGAAGAAGAGAAACGAGGCGATGAACTGCAAATTGCCGATGACAATGGCCAGCCGGATCAAGCAGCGCCTGCAGAAGAGGACGAAGACGAAGATTTCGAAAAAGCTGGAACTTTGCAGGTGACCGATCTGCATGAAATTCGCAACATCAATGAACTGTTGAAAAAATTAAGAGGTTATGGAATTCGCTTGAAAGACCTCTATTCTCCCGGGAACCGAAATGGCGAGCCGATTTATCCCTTTGTCATCAACAGCGGAAACAGTGTCATCCGTTTGACAAGTCTCAGAAAACTGCTCCCCTCGATGAGAGAGATTGGCGAAAAAGGCCTGAAGTTGACACGCTTCAAAGGACTGGGCGAAATGAATTCGGAAGAACTCTGGGATACAAGTATGGATCCGGAGCAACGAGTGCTGCTGCAAGTCGGGATGCAGGACGCCGCTGCCGCTGATGAGATCTTTCGTGTTTTGATGGGCGATGTCGTTGAACCGCGTCGCCAGTTCATCGAGAAACACGCTCTGGATGTGAAAAATCTCGACGTCTGATCTGGAACAACAAAACCACGGATCTCAAACGAGATCCGTTGGTTCCAGCGAGGCAATGAAAGGCAGATGACGGTATTCGTTGTTAAAGTCCAGGCCATAACCGACAACAAAATGGTTGGGAATTTTGAAACAGTGAAAGTCGGGTGTAAGCTCGACTTCAGACGCCTCTTCTTTCCAGAGTAGCACAGCGGATTTCAGAGAGGATGGCTGAAGTTTGCTGATCTGTTCCAGCACGCCTTGCATTGTTTTACCAGTATCGAAAATGTCATCGACAAGCAAAACATCCCGCCCCGTGATATCGGGCATGAAATCCAGGTTGACGTGCAGTGAACCGGGAGCCGTCGTTTTACCCCGATAACTGGAGGCCTGGATCAGCCCTACCTGATGCGGGACATCAATGGCGCGAATCAAATCTGCCAGCAAAACCAGGCTGCCTGCTAAAATGCCGATGATGGTCAGCGGGCGGTGCTGGTATTCATTCGCCAGCTCGCGTCCCAGAGTCATCACACGCGAACTGATCTGTTCCTGATCAATCAGAACTTTCACGGAAAAATCCTTTCAGAAAGTTTCGCCGGGAGCCAGCACAACACTTTCGTCTTTCATAAATTCTCTTAACAACATCGTCGCATACACGCCCGAAGGCAGGGTGAACTGGAATAAAATACCTGCCTCGGTTTCTTCTATTTTAAGTTGCTCAGGCCAGATAAGAAATGGACGCCGGGCACCGGGAGTCAGTTTTTTAAATCGCGAAAAGTGAGACATCTCCAGCCAGAATTCGCCGAGGATCTTCTGTTCGTGTTCCAGCACGTGGTCAGTAGGCGGCTTCATTTTCGGCCCGAAAATCGGACCGGTAATGACGGTTTCGCGTAAATCAAACCGCTCCTGTTCCCGAGGCACCTCTTCCACAACAAAAATCCCGCCCGACTCGCAAACCTGCATCACTTCACCCAGTTGAACCGTATGCAGACTCTTCTCACTCACGCGGTCAGACAAAACCCGGTTAAACAGACAGGATTGTGCCGCCGACAACGCCAGGCGTTTTAACGATTTATTGCGAATGTACTTGGAAGAAACGCGATCGCCTTTTAACAGTTTCAGCCCCATCCGCAGCGTTTCATTATCGATGCCCATCCGCTGTGCACCGTAATAGTTTGGGAAACCAGTCTGATCGATTTTTTCCTGAATGGCTTTCGCTTTCGCAAATCCCTCTTCGCAGGTGTTTCTGAGCAGAATCGAAAACCGGTTTCCTTTCAGATGCCCGGTTTTCAATTTTCGTTCGTGCCGCGACGATTCCAGAATACTGATTCCGTCAAAGGCGAATTCCGCCAGCAGCGGTTCACATTCCGCCGGCACCGATACCATTTGTCGTGTCACCGCATGACGGTCTTTCATCCCGGCGACGCCAATGTCTCCCGGACTGATCCGCAGTTGCTCTGCGAGAATCTTTACCAGAAACTGCGCAGAGACGCCCCGTTTTTCAACCCACACAAAGAGATGGTCTCCTTCACCCGATGGCGGATAAACGGGGATCTCTTCGACGATGAAATCTTCGGCGGTCTGCTTTAAAGAACCGCCGATTCCCGGTAAGTCTTCAGTAAGGTAAGGCAGTAAAGAACTTTCGGGTTCAGACATAGGGGATTTCGTGTTCTATTTTCGGTTTGCTATGGCCAATGAAATGAGCCGGATAAATCCTTCCCCCAGTTCCAGGTTCAGGCTGGCTTGATTGGCTGTGATTTTAGGGGAAAGGGTCAGCAGATCGCCACCCGAAGCGAACGCGACTTTGGCAGATTCCATAAAATCCTGGTTCTTCGCAGTTTCATCAGCCAGAGAGATCAGCGCAGCCATTTTCAGAGATAACAGAAACGAGGAGCCGGATTTATTCCGGCCGCCGTTACTTTTTCGCTTAGAAATAGCCTGTTTTAATAGATCCAGCGACTCTTCTTCTCCCATCGCCAGCCAACATTCTTCAGGGCCACAGCCGACAAAGATTACCGGTTTTTCGCCGAAGAACTCTTTGGTCTTTTTCTCCATATCTTTCGGCACGATTTTATGAATGGTAATTCCGTCCACATCAGCCACATTCGCTTCCATTCCCTGAGTGTCTTCCGCCTGCTTCATCAGTTCGAACAAATCCTGCAGCCCCTGTTTGAAGGCAGCCCCTTCGGTCAGTTTCAAGGCGGCGATCAGAGCCGGCTTGCCTTTTGAAGTCTGCAGCATTTGAATGTGACTGTCCAGTTTCCCCGAGCGAATAGTCGCTTTGGCGGATTCCAGCATTTTCGAAACGGGCCCCGGATTCGATTCATCACCCAGCAAAATCGGGGGTATCTTGGATTGTGACTGTTCGATCAGGTCGAGCATCACTTTCTGCTCAACCTCTTTTCGCAGAGGGACTACACTGTATCCCAGGAAATCGGACGCATCTGCATTCAGATAAGAATACTGGCTCGTCGATGTCGATAGCTGCTTTAATTCCTGACCCAGTTGCGAATCCGGTTTTGCATCGACCCCGAGATGCAACCGAATCTGTTTGTCTTTTCTGGAAAGTGAATAGCCAAGTGTCAGGTTGTTGCCGTCTTGCGAAATCAGCTCAAACTGCTTGAGCAGAAACAGCGTCGTCTCTTTGCGGCTGCGATAGCGAATGTCATTTTCGCCAGGTTTGCGGGGCATTTGTTCGTCCATTTTCGCGCTGATCAGATCCACGGCCATCATCCGCATCGGCTCGGGAACATTGCTCAGTAACAGCGAACCCGCAATGTCGTACTCCTTTGCCAATGCACTGGTGTAGTCGTCCGGGTTATAAAAGTCGCGGTCCAGCGCTTCACTTTTGAGTTGAAAAAACGCGTAACCATGGGCCATCTTAATATGCACCGAGAAAGTGGGCAGTGCCAGCGTATAACGGTTCTCTTTCCCCTCCACAGGCGCCAGCAGAAAACCAACTTCGCCGAGCGTTTTGGTTAATTCTTCCAGATTTTTGACAGGCACAAATCCGACCACGGTTGGCTGCGGAGAAATTCCCTCGGTCAGAAAAACGAAAGCACCCAGCGGTTTGGTTTTATCCAGGCCTTCCAGATTTCGATACTGTGCCAGAAAACCCTTGAGCATGGCCGGGTATTCGGGCTTCTGAACCGTCTCAAACAGATAATCAATGTCTTCCATCACACGGTCGATGCCGGCAATCGAAGCCACAGCGATTGGCTTATTCCAGTCCATTTTTTCCTTACGCGATTCGCGGTCAGAATTGGACTGAGCAAACACACAAGAGCCCACAGCCAGAAAACAGACAGTGAACGTAAACCGTTTGATATAAGAAGTTGGAGAGACGCGATACACGGGGGAGCCCCTTGAAAAGAAAGACAAGAACGACGGTTGTCCGTAAAAAATGAAACCAAAATCATCAACGGAGATCTCGAGTCAGCGAGACCCCCAGCGAACACATAGTTTACCTGATCTGTCCCAGTCTGGTTGCAAATATTATCCATTTCAGCACAAAAAAAGCGACCTCTGTTTAGTATCCTCGTGAATAAACGTCTCTTGACAGCAACATGCCGCCGGCGATGATCCCTGGTTGTGCGTCGCGCGCGAGTGATATGATTTATGCACTGGTCAGCAGCGCCCCTGTGAATCTGCTCCCCATGAAAGTCACTGGTTTCAGACCGATTTTTTCCCCCTGCGGTTTCTGGTTCACGCTGAGCACCCCTTATCGACACACGTTCGCCGCACTTTGAAACCACATCCACATTCCCTCAACGCAGTAGGGTTATATTTCACCATCGTTCGCCAGCCGATCGACACAAACCCCTCTCGACATCCCCGCGCCCCTGACGAGAATTAACTCATCAAGAGCACAAAACCTTCGACAACTGGAAATCCAAAACGACAACAAACCAGACAGACTTCCCATGTCAAAACGCTCTTCAAGTCACAGCAATAAGTGAGAGGCACGGCGCGAGCCGCCGATTCCAGCGGGAGCAACGTACCAACGAATGCAGCCGAAAATAATCACGGCCAGGAGAAGTTTACCCGATGCAACCCAATCAGCCTCAGATGAATATCCGGCAGTGGCAGTGAGAGCAGGGGATAACAAAACACAAACGCAGGGAACCGCCTCTTGAGTCCATCCGAGGGGAGTCTAACAACATTCTGAGCGGTACGGCGCCAGCCGCCGTTAAAAACCGTTGCTACTTTTATACCGGCGGCCAGGTCGTGTTTCTTAATTCGAATCGTCCTTACGTATCTGGAAGAACCGGGGCTAATCAGTCATTCCGGTTGTCAAAGTACCAAAACAAGATCAGCCGCACGGCGTTAGCCGCGGTTAAAACCGACCTGGGTCAGGTTGCGGTCCTGCGAATCACATTCAAAATCCTTGTATGCCACGGAAGGGAAAAGGCGAAACAGAGATCTCTGGATATATCGCATCTGAGTAAAAAATCTTGCCTTTCAGTCATTCGGCTGCGACAATGGATTGAATAGTTTACATCGCGACTCACACAACAGTTGATGAGTGCAAACGTCTCTCCTGCTGTTACTCGCAAAGGAGTCAGGCATGTCCCGGAATAGGATCACAGCGGCTGTCATGATTCTCTTGACGTTCAACCTCTGCGGACCGGCGATGGCTCAAACAAAGCAGAGTGTCGAAGATTTGCAGCGCGCCCAAATCACAAAAGAAAAAAGTCTGGGCCTGCGATTCAATCCCAGGTTCGAGCTCCATACGGGCTTTGGTTATATTGGTGATCTGGTCAGCTCATCCAACTACTGGAAAACGGCTCTGCTGCTGTCTGACAGTCAGCAAGTGACCATCAAGCGTCTGGACGCTTTGCTTTATCAGGCGAAGGTCGTATCCATGAGTTACGACGCCGATTACCTCGATACCAACCCCCGCGACTTTAAAGAATATCTGGAGCGAAACGCAGGCCGGCGTAAAGCGGCGGTAAAGCATGGTCAGCGGATGTCCCTTACCGGGTTGCTGACCCCGTTTCAATTAAACGCCATGATCCAGCATTATGCATCAACTCGGAATGCACTCTCGTTTCACGACGGCCTGATACAGGGAGCCCTGGGATTTTCTGAAGCACAGAAAAAACGGATCATTCAAGCACAGTCGGAATACAATCAACATACGCAACCACTATTTTTGGGTTCGATGCGGGCTGATGCCAATCAAGCAGATCTCCGCGCAGCCATCAATCATTTTCAGAAGAAATATCAGAGCGATTTACAAGTGGTACTCACGCCTGTTCAAAAACAGAAGTGGGAACAACTTTCGACAAAGCCGCCTTTGCCTGAGGCAGCTCCAGAGATGCCGCTTCCCTCCGATGAAGACCAAAAACGCATCAACGTTAAAGAACGGTCAGACGTCTTTCGCGCCATTGTGCATCTCCAGAACGAGAACGAGTTGAATTTATCGGAAGCGCAGACGAAACATCTGGACGAACTTTATGTGGTGACGCAACGCGGATTATTCTGGATCGAAGTAGCCAAGGGGGCTCAAGAGGAGGATATCAAGAATGATATCAGTGGTCTCGTTCGCACCGAAGCCGAGTTTCTGAAGCACGCAGAGCAAATTGCCTTGCTGGGAATTCTCACGGAGATTCAGGCCAGACAGGTACAAGAAGTCCTGTAATTACCAGGCGTTGAGTCAGCAGGGAAAACGTGACTGCTTGATCAGATTCCGATTGTATCGCAAACCATGTCTCGTTTCACGCGTTGCCAGCATCATTGAAAGACGGGTAACCAGACTGGTCGCTCAGCGCTCAATCACTCGAATTTTTCTCCACTTAAAATCCATAAAACCCGCAGATTCAGTTGAAAAGCGTGTGTTTTCGCACATTGGCACACGATTCGCTTTTACTCAGACTGCTCTCACTGACGGGCATACAGTAACAGTTTTTGATCGGAGAAAAACGATGATCGGTACACAACAGAGCGACAACACGAGCAAAGTTTCTCATGAAGGTATCCTGGATACCGTCGGTTCCACTCCGCTGATTCGTTTACGCCGTTACCTGGGAACGGCCGACGTTCCGCTTTACGCCAAGCTGGAAGCCTTCAATCCGGGGGGGAGTGCCAAAGACCGTCCCGCCCGCGTCATGATCGAAGATGCACTGAAGTCTGGAGCGATAGACCAGAATACCACGATCATCGAATCCACGTCCGGGAACATGGGCATCGGTCTGGCCCAGGCCTGCTGCTATTATGGGCTGCCTCTGATTTGCGTTGTGGACCCGCACGCACAGGAACAGAACATCTCGATTATGAAAGCCTACGGTGCGGTGATCGAACGCGTCGAGCGGCCTCTGCAGGGGACGTATCTCAAAGCACGCATCGCCCGCGTTCTGGAATTGCTCAACCAGTTTCCCGATTCGTTCTGGCCCAACCAGTACTCCAATGTGAAAAATCCACTCGCTCACGAACAGGGAACGATACGGGAAATCGATGAAGCCTTGAATGGTGAAATCGATTATCTGTTTGTCGCGACCAGCAGCACCGGTACCGCACGCGGCTGCCGGGACTATCTGAAAAAACAGGGACGCGATACCAAAGTGATTGCCGTCGACGCACAGGGGAGTGTGCTGTTTGGTGGGCTGGCCGGACCCAGACGAATCCCCGGAATGGGAGCAGGTTATGTGTCCGCGTTAGCGGCAGGCCAGGAATTCGATGACGTCAAGCGCGTCTCGGATCTGGAATGTGTCGTAGGTTGTCGGCGGATGGTCAAGCAGGAAGCGATTCTGGCCGGCGGATCGGCAGGGGGGGTTCTGGAGGCGATTCGCTCGATGATCCCTGAATTGAGAACCAAAGTCTGTGCCGCCATTCTGCATGACTCAGGCACGCGTTACCTCGATACGATTTATTCGGACGAATGGGTAGAAAACGAACTGGACTGCTCACCGGAAGAAGTGCAGGCACGTATTGAGCAGCCTAGTAGCGTCGGCTCGACTCCCGTACGGAGAGAGCCCCGCTTCAGTCCGAATCTGCAGAGACAAAACATGATGGAACGGTCAACGGTATAATGACGGTCATTCAAACCAGCTACCATACCGCTGAAAACGTGAGTCCGCCTACAGCAGCGCCCTTCCGGATTGCTGTTGCAGGCTGCGGGCCCAAGGGAATGTATTGCCTCGAGCGACTGGCTTACGAGTTGGCCCGCTCCGATCAACGGTCGGAAGTGCAGATTACCATTTTTGAACCGGCTCCTTTTCCGGGGGCGGGGGCCGTTTATCATCCGCGCCAGCCTCATTACTTACGCATGAACTTCGCTTCACAGTTCATCAATGCCTGGCCGGAAACGGTGCGCCAGCGAAGTCCGCTGGCTTACCCTGCGCTCGTAGAATGGCTGGATGACAAATATCCTCAGCATGCCGATCCAGATGGTTTTGTCCCCCGGGCGATCGTCGGCGAATATCTCTCGGCCGCATTTCAGAAAACCCTGCAATTGTTCCCTGATTTTGTCACCGTGAATCTGGTGACCCAGAAAGTGATGCATCTCCGAAAAGCCGAGTCGCGCTGGTTACTCAAAATAACTGACGGGGAAATCGCCTTTGATGAAGTATTGCTGACGATCGGCCATGAAGGCTGGCGGGCCGCTTCGTCTTTTGACCTGCCGTCGGATCAGATCATCGAAAAAGTATATCCCGTAGATCAGATGTTATCCGCCGCGCGTCTTCCCTCACGCAGCAGCGTTGCGATACGCGGTTTCGCATTGACGTTTATTGACGCCTGTCTGGCATTAACCGAAGGACGCGGCGGTCAATTCTTGCGTGACAAGCAGGATTGGAGCTACCTCCCGTCCGGGGATGAGATTCAGACCATCCTACCGTATTCACGGACGGGACACCCGATGCTGGCCAAACCGGATTCCCGCTATTTTAAAAGCCATTCAGAACTCGAACAGATCTGGGAACAGGGACGTCGGCGGCTGCTGAACCTCAAACAACCCGAAACAGGGCTCGACTTTCGAAACGCGATCTGGCCCGTCATTTTGAAGACAGCGGAAGAGGCACTGCTCTCACAGGTTCCCGATCACGAGATCAGTCGCAAAGCCCCGTTAATCGGACTTCAAAACTGGTTTCAGGACTGGAGCAATAGAAATTTTTCCCCCGCTGAAGCATTCCAGCGTCTGCAACAGTCGTACCGTGTTGCCACAGGGCAACTACCGCCGGACGAAGCGTGGGCCCTGGGTGAAACCTTTCGTCAACTCTACTCGGCACTGGTTCGCCGCATCAGTTACGGCGGGCTGGCGTTAACCAGCTGGCCTGAATTTAAACGGAATGCCAAAGAGATGGAGCGACTTGCCTTTGGTCCTCCCGCTGAAAATGTGGGACGGCTGATGGCACTCATCAAAGCGGGAATCGTGGATTTAGATTATCTGCGTGCCGAGCTCGTTTCAGATCAGAACAGACTCGTGTTGAAATCAGAGGGAAAACAATTGACGGTGGATCGACTGATCAACGCGGTCATACCCGACAGTGATCAATTTTCGGAAAATTCATTACTGAAACAACTGCTTTCTTCAGGCAAGGTCAGACGGATGCTGGGCGCGGGGGGAATCGCCGTTGATGGTGCAGCCCGTCCGATCCTGCCGAAGCATCAGAACACAGAGAAGGAGAACACAGTGGAGCAGAAGACAGAGGGGCTGGCTGTCATCGGGCGTCCCACAGAAGGCTGCGTTCTGGGAAATGACACGCTCAGTCGACAACTGCATTCCTGCCCGGATCAATGGGCCCGCAGCGTCTGTGAGCAAATCGCATTAAGGAATGAAACGTGAAAACCCTAGCAATTTCAGCAGCACCAGGTTCTGCAACGGAGCAGACTGCAAACACCGTGCGCGGCTACTGTCGGGGACTACAGCCTCTGACAGCGAAACTCGAACCATGGATCACGGCGGTCTGTCAGAGCACGACTCTGTCGACGCTGGTTCAAGAGCAGGGCTCGCCGTTGAACGTGCTCAACACGGAACCGTTCCAGCGGAATGTAACAGCCCTGTATGACGTCGCGCAAGCGCAGGGCCTCGACTTCGATGTCTACTTCGCGCGCAAAGCCAATAAATGTCTGGCGTTTGTCGAAACGGCAAAAGAAATCGGATGTGGCGTCGATACCGCCAGCAGGGAAGAGTTACAGCAAACGCTGCAGGCTCAGGTTCCCGCAGAAAAAATCATCTGCACCGCCGCCATCAAGTCAGAGGCACTGCTGCGGCTCTGCATCGACACGGGTACGACGATCGCCGTGGATAATCTTGATGAACTGCTGCTGACAGCGATTTTGGCAGAACAACAGAATCGCCGGGCGAATATCGCGGTGCGCCTCAGTGGATTCCAACACCAGGGAACAAAGCTGTCATCCCGCTTCGGGTTTGACATCGATGAACTGCTCCCGCTCATCCAGGACCTGCAACACGATTCGCAGAATTGTTTAGCGCACTTGAACTTGATCGGCGTGCATTTTCATCTGGACGGCTACAGTCAGGATCAGCGCACCTCTGCCATTCGGCAATTACTCCCGCTGATTGATGAGTTACGCGCCCGAGAGTTCCCGATCCGCTTCCTGGATATTGGGGGTGGGTTTCCGATGAGCTATCTGGAATCGGAAACAGAATGGGAGGCATTCTGGCAGACGCATCGGCGGGCGCTGCTGGGAGAACACGACCCGCTGACGTATCGAAATCACGGACTGGGACTGACACCGGTAGAGGGCACACTGATCGGCAAGCCGAACTGTTATCCTTATTTTCAAAGCCTGGTTCAAGCGGACTGGTTTGAAGAAATCGTCACATCAGAAAGCGAAGCAGGCACGATTGCGGATTCCCTGCGCAAACGAAATCTGCAACTGCGTTGTGAACCGGGACGCAGTATTCTCGACGGATGCGGCTTCACTGTCGCGCGCGTGGAATTTCGGAAACAGCAGCCGACCGGCGACTGGCTGATCGGAGTGTCGATGAATCGTACGCAGTGTCGCACCAGCAGCGATGATTTTCTCGTCGACCCGCTCTTGATTCCCGCTTTAGAGAATGCGCCTCTCCCGCGCACACCGGCAGGAATTTCGGGTTATCTCGTCGGTGCGTACTGCACCGAGTCGGAACTGTTGAGTCTGCGCAAGCTGGAGTTTCCACACGGCGTTGGCATTGGCGATTTGATCGTCTTCCCCAACACCGCCGGCTACTTCATGCATTTCCTGGAAAGCCGTTCGCATCAGTTCCCACTGGCCCGCAATCACTTTATCAATAAATAGAATGTGCAGGAAAATTTCAGCTCATTTGATCAGTCCAGGCAGTGAAGCAGACTGTTATCAGGGCTTGTCGGTGAGGTCGAACGTGAAGTGATTTTCTTGCCCGTCTTTGACATCAGCCTTCAGACCCGAGGATTTGGGGTCGGCATACTTTTTGGGCAAGGCGTTTCGGTCGGCCTTGACGGCGGGCGGGGCCTCGCCAATTTTCAACTGATTGGGATCATAACCCGCTTCCTCCTTGAGGATGCCCACCTGTTGCGCCCCGGCGACTGCTCCGTCATTTTGATCAAAGGTCGTAAGCGCAAATTCGCCACTGGCGTCCGTTACCCCGCGTGCGGTAACACCATCACCGCCGACGAAGATCACCACGGCCTTCTCGACCGGTTGGCCTGCCAGAGTCACACTGCCGGTCACCGGATAAACCTTCGGACGCTTGGCTATTTCGGGATCTGTACCTGACGAACACCCGCTGAAACAGAGCACCAGACTGGCGCAGATCAAAGTAGAAAATCGCATCGCAGTTCCTTATGTTGTTGCTAATTCAATTCATCCGAAATCCCGGAATTAGAATTCTCCGAGGACTTCTCCGCCTGCTTTTGTGCCTAATGCTCCCCAGATGCCATAAGGGCTGGTGCCCGATGTCACAACGGCTGCCGCCGCGCTGCCCGAATCGATATTCTCACTGATGAATCGCACGGCGCCATCGACCATCAGGGCATGCACACCACCGACGTGTCGGCTGCCGGCGGAAAAAACTCCCTGACCTTGATGGGACCCGCAACTGGGCGAATTCGGGGGGAGGATAGTATTAAATCCGGTCAGATAAGTAGAACCGTCGGCCCAGATCGAACCACGCCGCAAGTTTGTGCGGACGGAGACCGAATAAGACTGCGTGGCGATATTGTAAATCCCTGCACAAGCGGCGGGATTCGTGTTATAGGTGGGCTCGGAAACTTGCCCTGCGTCGCCGTCACTGATGGGGACTCTGAGCTCAGACATCGCGATGGTATTACTTGTCCCATCAGTCACGTGCGCCATTCGAACCGAGGTCTGGTAACCAAATACGCCACGCGGGTCACGAAAGTTTGCCTGGTCGCCTGCGCTGGAATGCCCGCATCGATAGCTGTCACCGTTACAAAAAGCGTAGTTCGCCTTGCCCCCTTCTCGAGAAGTATCCGCGGGACTCGAAGGACACAGTAACATCGTAACCTGCTCCTTCCATGGGGCAAATGAATAGTCCCAGGGCGATTTTCCCCAGGCCGGTGTGCCACCTGAAATCTGATTGTACAACGGAGCCTGATCAAAGTAGGGGAGCAGCAAAACGAATCCACTGATATGGGCGCGGTTGGTAATGGCCCCATCAGTGGAAATATCTCCCGTACCGCCACACTGCCAGTTGAACATTTTGAAAGTGTCATGATAGTTGTGAATGGCCAACCCTAATTGCTTAAGGTTGTTTTTACAATGCGACCGCCGCGCTGCTTCGCGTGCCTGTTGTACGGCAGGTAATAACAGGGCTATCAGAATCGCGATGATCGCAATCACGACCAAGAGTTCAATCAGCGTAAAACCTTTACGAACGCGCATCGGTGCATCTCCAGAGTTTGATATCATCCAGGATTTCTTTTGAGTTGAGCTAGAAACCCCTGCAAGTATAATTCACGCCTTATCTTAACAGCGCGTCCACCAGTGTCAAATGTCGATAAATCATTCCGGCTTATTCTTGCCGCAACTGAAGTTCAGCACTCTCTCTGGCTCTGCAAACCGCTTTGGATAGGCACTTTGCGCCGATTTTGGCGCACAATCGCATTTGATCAGCGGACGGTGATAATTTGAACAGGATCAGGGGGCTCGTTTGCGCAGAACTCCAATCTGAAAAAACAGAATGGAGAGGGAATGGTGAAAGAATCTCTGTTGGACTACTTCTTTATGACCACCCACAGTCCATGGACGAGTCCTGGAATGTACCCGCATAAGGTCAAACCAATATTCAGCCAGAAGTGCATGGTCATGCCCACCTGGAGAAAAACCGCGACGGGGGGTAAGAGGATGGCGATGATAATCCGCAAGGCCAGAGGAATGGAAGCAGCTGTTGGAGTATTCGACATTGAACTGGTCCTTAAAAAATGATTTTAAAGAATTCAGATAGCGTCACTCATGATGTTGTGTTGATAGAGCAGGATCTCCGGGGAGTCTTCGAGTTACTTTTTCTTTGTCTCGCGAAACTGGGGGGCATGGGCCAATGTAAACAAGACGACTTCTTCGCCGGTGACCACGCTGATATCATGATGCAGACTGATCACCTTCTCACCCGTTGTCGAGAGTACCAGTGTTTCCAGTTGTGGCCGCGCAATTTCAATCAGTTGCGTCCGGACCTGTTTCAGCAGATCGCGTCCCTTATCTGATGAGAGCGTTTCGACAAGATGTTTTTCCGCAGCCGTCAGCACTCCCTGTAAACGAACCACCAGCAAATCTTCGATCAGATGGGCTTGAATATTTTTAGGCCCCCGTCCCATATATTCCTGTTCGAAGTGTGAAATGCCTTCGCAGATCGCGGCTTCGATTTCCCCCAGAGACTTCATGAAACCTTCCTTATAGTGCACCCGAGATCTGACGAAAATATCAGGCACATCGGTTACGATTGCGCGTATGAATACGTTTGCCGAATCATTGTGCTGGTGAGTCGAAGACACAACAGGACAGCATGGCTGCCTGCGACTGACACAAACGCTTCTATTTTACTCCCGTCCACAAATAAATACTATCGTCATGCAATTCATGGCATGGTGGAATCCATCACGACCATTTGCCAATCTGTAATCATTCAAGCGCGACATGCTTGACATTCCGGTGAAATCAGGTATAATATACATATGTTTTGGGTGTTATATGAAATGATAACCTCTCACAACTTCGGATGAGTAGATCAATCACGGCTCAAGTCAATTGGGAAGTGAGTTTTAAATTAAGCCGACATGACAGAGCACGATCGCGTGTTCTATCATGTCGGCTTTTTTTAGGCACAAGATACTCGTTTTGCAGAGTGCTGCATCTCAACAGATTGAAACGAAGGGTTTCTGGTAGCAGCACACAACCATAATAGACAATCACAATTGTTTTCGGACGACTAAATAAATGGCACCCCGTCTGAGTCGGGTGGCCCGTTAATAAAGTAAGCCGATGTAGTGGAACGCGCCACGCTGTTCTGCCACATCGGCTTTTTTATTGTGTCGCAGAGACCATTGGCAATCAGAGGATACCACGGAAATGAGTGTTCCAGAGACAAAAGTGACGCAGGAGATCGCAAACCTCGTCCGCGATTTTCAGACACAGAGTACCGGACATGCACCGACAGCCGTGAACGTTGTGTTGAGCGAAGACACGCTCGTGGTCACGGTACACGGTGCTTTGACTCCTGCAGAACAGACGTTAGTCAGAACACCCGCAGGGGCAGCTCAGGTACAGGAATATCATCGACAATTATTTGCCTCTTCCTCTGAACCACTGAAACAGGAGATGAAGCGAATCACGGGGCGCACCGTGAATGAAGCCCTCGCAGAAGTTCAACCGGCAACAGGCGCCATCCTGCACGCCTTTACTTCAGGCACCATGGTACAGGTTTTTCTGCTGACACCAGACACTCCAGAAAGGGAATCGACCATTGATGAAGGAGAACACAAATGAAGCGTTTCACTCCGATGATGACATTCATCGACTGTTCTTCGGTACGCATCGCAACAGACTCTTTATAACAAAGGAATTCGAATGACTTTCGAAAGCATCATCAGTTGGATTATCTGTGGCTTGATTGTCGGTTTGATCTCGCGGTTCCTGGTCCCCGGGAGGCAGAGTATGAGCATTCCGATGACGGTTTTACTGGGTATCGGGGGCGCTCTCTTGGGAGGATTCCTCTATGCCCAATTCAGAGGTGTGTCTGTCGATCCCTTTTCCCTGGCCAGTCACAACTGGTACGGCTGGATCGTTGCCATAATGGGAGGCATGCTGGTGGTGTGGATCTACCCTTACGTTTTTCCCAGAAAATGGTGGCAGTGACAAATCACGCGCAGTGATGCGAAGCATCAAGACAGACTTCGGCTCGTCGCCGATGTCTGTCCCACACAAAGGCTGTGTTTCAGGAATCCATCGTGTTGTGAATCGTTTCTCACGAACACGGGAATCCTCAAGCGAATGAATGAAATAGGAACTCTAAAATAGACTGCCTGCGGGCGGTCCCGGAAAGACGGATACCATGCGTACCATTTTATTTTTAACGATCGCCGTTCTCTTCATCGGCGTCACAAATGATGTCACAGGACAGGAACAAGCGGCAGAAAAGCAGTCTGTCGACGAACAGGCCATTCGTCAGGTAGACGAGATGTTTGCCAAAGCCTTTGATCAAGGCGATGCGAAAACCATCGCGACGCTCTTTACAGACGAAGCCGAATACGTGGATGAGGGAGGCAACGTGTTTCAGGGTCGGGCAGCGATTGAAAAATCAATGACGTCTTTCTTCGCCGAGCACCCGGACTGCAAACTGGAACAGACGATTGATACCATTCGATTCATCAGCCCGGGCATCGCAGTCGAAGACGGACATACGACCGTTTCCCATCCGGAGTTTTCAGATGCGATCAGCAGCCGCTATACCACGGTGTATGTAAAGCAAGATGGTAAATGGCTCGTAGCCAGCATACGCGACCACGCCCCCGGAAACCGTAAACAGCATCGGACACAACTGAAACAGCTCGACTGGTTACTGGGCAACTGGGTGGATGAAGCAGACGACACGATCATCAAATTCAAGTGTCAGTCCGTCGATAACGGTAACTTTCTGATTCGCGATTTCACCGTTCTGATGGCAGGCAAAGAAGTACTGCAAGGGACACAGCGTATTGGCTGGGATCCCCTGACTGGCAAGCTTCGTACCTGGATCTTTGATTCAGAAGGTTCCTATGGTGAAGGACTCTGGCATCAAGACGGCGATCAGTGGGTTTTGAAATGCACGGGCGTCATGCCTGAAGGTCAGTCTGCTTCCAGTACCAGCATTTACACGGTCATCAACGATCACACCATGACCTGGCAGAATGTGGATCATGAAATCGCCGGAGTACGACAACCCGACAGCAAAGTTTACACGATTGTCCGTCAGGCCCCGACACCCGGCGCGAAAATCGCGATCGTTAAATAGTCAGTTTTGAACAAAATAAAACGAACACGGGCAGCATCAAAGTCTGCTCGGTTCTCAGACCCTTTATGAGGAAATACAGTTATGAAATGGATCTCCTGGAAAGCCGCCCTCTATAGCGGCATAGGACTTATAATCAGTGCGGCAACCCTGGCCACGCTCGAACCAGCCAGCGCGGAGGAGCGCTCTCCCTTTGATTCGCAGCTAACCTCGAATCAGGAACACGGCGATCTTCTAGCGCAAGGCGGTAACCGGGGAAAATCGTCCGGCGGCGATTCGCAATCACGCGGCTCTGGTAACCGTTCCGGCGGCGACTCGAAATCACGTGACTCTGGTAACCGTTCCGGCGGCGATTCGAAATCACGTGACTCTGGTAATCGTTCCGGCGGGAATCGGCAAGGGGGAATTCATGCACCTGCCCCATCGCGTCAGTCTGGCAGTGGCGGAAGGCAGCAGTCATCTGGCAGTCGCTCGCCTTCGTTCAGCCATCCGAATCTCAATCAGCGTCCCAACGCCGGACGTCAGCCAGGAGGCAATAACGGCCCTTCAAATAATCGCCCCGGGAATAACATCCTGAATGATTTATCTCGTGGCAACATCAACGGAATACAGCGCGGGGTGAATGCAGGAATCAGAAACAATGCCCCACGCGGCGCATGGTCACATCCGGGCCATCTCAATGCGCAACATTCCAATCGCCAGTTTTCAGGTAATTCGTTTAACTATGGAAACAGAAACTTCAGCCTCGGTCATAATACGTACCGTCCTGCCTATTACCGTCACTCGGGTTATCATGGTTACTGGAATAACAATCGAGGATTCGGCACCGGCTACTATGGTTACGGATCCGGTTATGGGTACGGCAATCGTTATGGATACCGACCGCTTGGTTGGGGCCTGGGTGGCTGGGGACTCGGTACCTTACTCTACAACAGTGGTTACCTGGGATACTCAAATCCTTATTATGTCAACAGCGGCACAACGATCTATAATTACTCGCAGCCGATTCCCGTTTCATCCGTTCTCGTCGAGAACGATGTGAATTCGACGGATGAGGTGATGAACAATGCGGTCGCTGCGTTTCAACAGGAAGATTACAACGCGTCACTCGACATCATCAATCAGGGAATCGCACGCTATCCCGATGATGCCGTATTTCACGAATTTCGAGCTTTAGTCCTGTTCGCAAGAGGCGATTACCAGCAGGCAGCCGCAACCATTCATTCGGTACTCGCCGTGGGACCAGGCTGGGACTGGACCACACTGAGTAGCTTTTACTTAGACGTCGATACTTATACCGCGCAACTTCGCGCTCTGGAGGCCGCTCCGCAAGATGCTGCGACCAGATTCCTGCAGGCATATCAGTATCTGTGTTGCGGACACGCCGAGGCAGCAGCGGAACAGTTGCGGATCGTCGTACAGTTGAAACCCAACGATCGTGTTGCGGTCGACATGCTGAAAATGCTGGCGCCGCCGCAACCCGACTCGCAAACAACGCCGGCTCCCCAACCCACGCCTGCATCAAACCAGGCTTCGGTAACGTCAATTAACCCGGAGACGCTTGTGGGTACGTGGCAGGCAACTCGTCCTGACGGTTCACAGTTTGATTTAACCCTGACAAAACAGGCAAAATTCAACTGGAGTTTTACACCAAAAAATCAGCCGGCACAGAAATTTGACGGAACCTACACCGTTGAGAAGAACGTACTGGCCTTGGAAGGGGAAACGGTCGGTTCGCTGATTGGTGAAGTGACTCCCGGCAGCGGGAAAAGTTTCAACTTCAAGGTGCTGGGAGCGCCCAGTGACGATCCGGGGCTCAATTTTAAACAGTAAATCGAGTTAAAATATGAAGGGGCTCAGAAAACTGAGTATGTGTAGTCAACCACAGTTTCTGAGCTGCCCACTGATGGTTGACGAACGTGTCCGGTTGTCTGTCATTGACAGACAACCGGTTCTAAAGCGTGAAGAGGATTGTTTTCCAGGCCATGCCCTATCGCTGAAAAGAGAGGCTTGAGATTCATTCCTGTTTCAATTTGATTCATAAATTACTTGCTTTTGAATTTTGTTTTAAAGGAGCGCAACAATTATGGGAACGATTTTAATCATTATTTTGATCCTGATGTTACTCGGTGTGATGCCCACATGGGGACACAGTCGCAACTGGGGTTATGGTCCCAGTGGCGGGCTCGGGCTGGTGTTAATCATCCTCATCATTCTGGTGCTCTTAGGTCGCCTTTGATCGACACAGGGCCCCTGACAACCTTTTGATCAATCACTTCCCGGACTTTTGAGCACGGGAGTTCAATTCGAAGTCCACCTGCACATCATGGGCAGGTTTGACTTCGGCAGTCAACTGACTGTTTTCGTTATAGATCGCAGGGAGATACTGCTCGGTCTCCATGATACCGTACTTTTCGTATGGTTTTCCTGTCCAGCGGGAAGCATGAATTTCAACCCGTTTCTCCCCTACCGGTACGGTGACAACATACTCTCCGTTTTGAATTTTCCCTTGAGCGGAGTGAGTCGTGTTATCTGCAGAAATAAAGGTAATGGTTCCGTCGGGCAGGGGCTTTCCATCCAGCTTAATGAAACCGCTGACTTCAGACTCATTAGAATTGGTTCCCTGAAAACATCCCGGTAATAACAGACTCATCATTAATAAAAGAAAGAGATACCTCACTGTTCGCTCCCTGTCACAATCGGCACTTCACAACCCCTGGTGGAATTCACTTTCATTGAGGACGTAACAGCAACTTTTGCTCTGCCCCAATCGACTTGATAGGAAAGATCAATCTGGCATGCGCCCCGACTCCCGGCGAACCAGATCGCACCGAAGCGGTGACGACCGTTGGTTAAAAATCTCCGATCACTTCCCCGCCAGCACGGGTCCCTAATGACTGAAAGGTAGCACGATCGATATTTTCAGAGATAAAACGGACGGCCCCATCTGCCAGTAAACCATGCACGCCACCTACATGATGGCTGCGTGCGAAAGTGCGGCTGTTCTCTGTACTGTCGGCGCCACACGGAGCATGAGGGAGATCCGAGCAGGCGATCAATACATCACCGACCTTGGGATTGGGTGTTTCCAATGTCGTGAAAAAAGTCCCCATACAGCGCGGGTTCATCAGTCGGCCGCGCACATCGTGCTTGGACTGATCTGGAGACAAAATCAACTCACTGGCCATCAGAGTCATCGACGAACCATCTGTGATGTCGCGGAGTTTGGTTCGTGAGCGTGAATAAAACAGACCATTCAGTGCAGTATAACCTCCAGCAGCCCCAAAATGAGTTGATCCGGCACAGACCGCATAATTTCCATGAAAACCCTGTGATGAATTATGGGAAGGATCTGTCTGGCCATAGGTTACATTTTTGGGACCGGCGGGATCGCTGGGGCACATCATCATGGGAACCACCGAACCTTTTTGACTCCAGTAAATGGCACCCGTACGACCGGGATTCTTCTGCTCATCCATAAACGCGTTGTAGAGAGAGCCTTGTTCGATGTACGGCAGGATCATGGGATACCAGCCGGTATTATCTGTCGGGGGACGTGGGGATCCCGGCAAATCACCATTGGTAGGATTGATCATCCCGAAAGGAAACACTTGAAATGTTTCGTGATAATTGTGCAGTGCCAGTCCCAATTGCTTGAGATTGTTTTTGCACTGACTGCGGCGGGCTGCCTCTCTTGCCTGCTGAACCGCAGGGAGTAACAGGGCAATCAGAATGGCGATAATCGCGATCACCACCAGCAATTCAATTAAAGTAAATCCTCGAGTGCGGCGAAACATGAGTGTCTCCTCTTAAACATTATTAACCCGGGCAGCCCCTGCATGAACAGAATAAAAAGGGTAGGAGCTGCACTCTATGAAGTTGACTGATCCAGCTGAAATAAAAATGGAATTCCGCCTGCTAAAATTTAAGAATGAATGTTTTCTGACTCAGGAATACCACAGACAAAGATGCCTTCGACGGCACGTTCGCAGGTCGCTTCCAGATGCCGACTCATGGCGGCGGCGGCCGCTGTCTGGTCTCTGCGGAGTAATGCTTCCAGAACCTGCAGATGTTCTTCCAGAATCTGATCCGGATATGCTGCTGAATCTTTCAGTAAGATGCGCACCATATGCATCAGGCGATCATAACGATTCAGTTCTGCTTTCAGTCGCTTGATCCCGGCTGCATTCACGATTGCAGTGTGCGTTCTTTTATCGATCTCGGAACAGAGCACGGTCCACTGATCATCACGCCTGGCCTGCTGTAAGGTTCGCGTCTCTTCTAACAGTTGCTTGATTTCTTCCAGGTCACTGCACTCACAGGCGCAGCGGGCTGACTCAATTTCCAGGATACGACGCACGTGATACATCTCACGTATTTCAGGAATCCCAAAAGGAGCGACAACCGCCCCCCGGTTGGGAAACAGTTCCACCACGCCGATCCCGGTCAGTTCCACGATCGCTTCTCGGACCGGAGTACTGCTCACACCATACTGGTTCGCCAGGTGCTGTACTTTCAAACGGGTTCCCGCGGGATACGCGCCCGTAAAAATCGACAGCAGAATCTGGCTGAAAATGTCCAGCCTGAGAGAGCTGACCGACAAAGGATGGCTGATAAGAGAAGTCGTTGTGTTCATAGACGGTCTTCAGAAAATTGATGATGCGAGAATCCTGATCAGCAATCCAAATCACCCGACAGAACCGCACCGGCTATACTTTGTGCATAATATATTATGCACAAACAGGGATGTCAATGACACCTTCTCTTTGTTTGCTGATCGATCATCGTACGACTGGCAACAGATCGCTGCGCGACCAAAATCGTGTTGTCTTCATTTCGTAGATTAATTCCTGGTTTGTTAAATTATTATAAGTGCATCTTCTGCAGTACTTTATGAAGAACAAAAACTTTTCGGCGCTTGTTTGGCACGGGACATGCAAAACAGTACTTCCATCACGAGGTAAGTGAAATTTGAAAACAAATGAAACGGGCCGAAACGAAAATTCGGTTGACTGGAATTAGCCGACATGAGTGTTGGTTCAGTCAGGTCAGATTCGCAGGGACTGGCTTCCGAAATTAACATTCTAACTTTTGAGAGGGGATTCTTATGTTAAGGTGGGCATTATTGTTCTTAGTGATTGCGTTAGTCGCTGGTCTGTTTGGTTTCGGTCTGGTGGGCGGAATGGCCTACGGTGCAGCGAAAATTCTCTTCGGTATCTTCCTGGTTCTCGCGATTATCGGTCTGCTGACAGGTCGTCGCGTAAATACCGGCTGAGTCAAAGAAAACGAAACGTAATGACGCTCTTGTCTGGTGTAGTTGAGTTGATCATCGGCGGCATCCACTTTGTGGGCCGCCGTTTTTCATACCCGCAGATCAATCTGCCGCCCAATCATCAGCCGATGCCTGGCTCAGTCCAATAATGAGCGGCTCGTCGCAAGCCGCCGCTTTGAACGACAGAATCCAGGCGAAGAGGCGTGCGGTATTGCATCCGCAACAGAACGAAACTCAAAGTGTTCCATATGGTGTCTGGTATTCGTTCGACGCGGAAGGCGATGCGGACTGGCCAACGCGCGAAGAAGAGCACTCGCACGTGGAGCAGGACCAGCATCGCCTTCCGCTACTTTGTAAACGCATCAAATAACAGGATCGTCCCATGCCCTATTCAAGCATCAATCCACTGAATAACAAAACACTCAAAACATTTGAGCCCTTAACAAAAGCACAAACGATTCAGGCCATTCAGCAAGCCGACGAAGCATTCGACCTCTGGCGAAACACATCCTTTGCAGAACGTAAGAAGCGACTGCTCAAGTTCGCGGCACAACTTCGCAAACGAAATGAGGAATTTGCAAAGCTGATCACTCTGGAGATGGGAAAACGAATTTCTGAGAGTCGAGAGGAAATCACCTTCTGTGCTGAAATCGCAGAATTTTATGCCAACGGTGCCGAGACATTCTTAGCAGATCAGCCGCTGGATGTGGAAGACGCGGATGCCTACATTCAACATACCCCGATTGGCGTCTTGCTTGGTGTCATGCCCTGGAATTTTCCTTTTTATCAAGTCACGCGTTTTGCTGCTCCTAATATTATGGCGGGTAACACGGTTCTGGTAAAACATGCCAGCAATGTTCCGCAGTGTGCGCTCGCCATCGCGGAATTGTTCCAGGAATGTGGTGCTCCAGAACAGGTCTTTACCAATCTGTTCATTCCGACAGACTTTGTAAAATCCGTGATTGAAGACGACCGGGTTCAAGGTGTTTCGTTAACAGGCAGCGAGAAAGCGGGCGCCATGGTCGCCGGGCAGGCGGGTCAGAAGCTGAAGCGATCCGTGCTGGAACTGGGCGGCAACGATGCGTTTATCGTGTTAGAAGATGCCGATATGGAGCATGTGATCCAGATGGCCGTGAAAGGTCGCATGGCCAATACAGGACAGTCGTGCGTGGCGGCAAAACGATTCATTGTTGTCAAAGAGGTTGCCGACGAATTTCTGTCCGCTTACAAAGCAGCGATGTCGAAGATGAAATTAGGAGACCCGCTGGATGAGGAAACGGATGTCGCGCCCCTTTCCACAGAAACAGCCGCTGTTAATCTTGATGAAATGGTGCAAAAAACAATCAACGCCGGCGCCACAGTGGTGCTGGGTGGCGGACGTCCGGACCGTGAAGGCGCTTTTTATAAACCGACCATCTTGACGAACATCACACCTGATATGCCCACTTATGACCAGGAATTATTTGGCCCTGTGGCCAGCGTTTATGTGGTTGAAGATGAGGCGGCAGCGATCGAGTTAGCCAATGATTCCTCGTATGGCCTCGGGGGTTCGGTTTATACGAAAGACATTGGTCGAGGTCGTCGTGTGGCTGAGCAGATTGATACGGGAATGGTGTTCATCAACCAGCCCACCAATTCGCAAGCCGATTTACCCTTTGGGGGGACTAAGCAGTCTGGCTACGGGCGCGAACTGTCCCACCTGGGCATCCTGGAGTTCGTCAATAAAAAACTGATCCACGCCATGAAAGCATAACTATAATCAGAGTGCACGATCATCAATCTGATATCATTGAGCGACATCCGAAACACTGAGGAAAGAAACATGCAAACACGACAGATCCAACTCACATCGTATCCAAAGGGAAAACCGACGTGTGACAATTTTGAAGTGGTGGAGTCGGAACTGGCTGCACCTGACAAGAATGAGTTTCTGGTTCGCAATGAATGGCTGTCCGTCGATCCCTATATGCGGGGCCGCATGCGCGAAGGCAAGAGTTACGTTGAGCCGTTCCAGATTGGAGCGCCCATGGAAGGGGGTTGCGTCGGCAAGGTCATTGAATCGAACCATGCGCAATTCCGCGAAGGGGATTATGTCCTCGGAAACCAGGGTTGGCGCGAATCGTGGATTTCTACTGGGGAAGGCGTCTTGAAGATTGACCCCGCCGGTGTGCCTTTGCAGTCATATCTGAGTATTTTAGGCATGACGGGACTCACAGCCTACGTCGGGCTGATGAAGATCGGCGAACTCAAACAGGGGGATCGTGTGTTTGTCTCGGCGGCTTCCGGTGCGGTTGGCTCCATTGTCTGCCAGATCGCGAAGCTGAAGGGCTGCTTTGTGGTGGGGAGTGCCGGGTCGACCGATAAGATTAATTGGCTGAAGGAGAAAGCGAATATTGACGCTGCTTTCAATTATAAAGAAGTGGAAAATATTTCAGCGAAACTGGCCGAGTTAAGTCCTGAAGGGATCGACGTCTACTTCGACAATGTGGGGGGCGATCATCTGCAAGCCGCCATTGACAACATGAACGACTTTGGGCGGATTGTCGCGTGTGGCATGATCTCAGGTTATAACGATGAATCACCGCAGCCCGGCCCCAGTAATCTATTCAAGGTCATCGGCAAGCGACTACGCATCCAGGGATTCATCGTCCGCGATCACCAGGACGTCCAGGACGAGTTTCAGCAGCAAATGACCGCATGGATTCAGGCAGGAAAAATTCACTGGGAAGAAACCATCACCGTCGGCCTGGAGAAAGCGCCCGAAGCATTTATCAATCTATTTTCCGGCAGCAAAATGGGCAAAGCCATTGTCAAAGTGAGTGACTGATTCGAATGGCACTGCCGGGTGACCGCTGCGAACCACTCTGCCACTGCCCTCAAACCTTAAACTGCTGCCCGCGACACCGTTCACATCTTGCATCAGATGAACGCAGGTTGAAGCGCCATCGGTTAGGCAGCAGCTGGAAAAGCCTTGAAATTCAGCTGGTTTTCAGGATTCTTGAAAGACGAATTGCACTAAATATCGATGGTTCCTACTTTCCGGTGTCATCAGATTTATACATAGCCTCTTAAACTCGATGTCCTCACGCAGTTTCTGCCCGGTGCAGCATGGACGATCACGAAGGCGGTATCGGAACATGTCTTACTCAGACTATACATTTCAGGATAAAAATCCAGTGAAACGCTGGCTGCAACAGCGTCGCATGCCGGAAGTCTACTTTTCTTTAGCGAAACCCGAGAATGCGGCAACTTAATCTGTCGCGTGTGGACATCAGGTATCAGGTCTGTCAGGAACCGTTTTCTGCTTTTCGCGGTCTACCTCTGGGTTTGATCGTGCTTTCCAAATCCAGTTTTTTGACGGTTTTGGTGATCAAGGCATCCTCACCAAACGGTGAGTCGCGATGCAGACTGCGTGCCAGAGCTTCCAGCTCGCGGTCGGTCAACGGCTGATTGACATGTTTGGCCCAGCCCGGTTTTCGTCTGAGTGGCCAGCGAGACAACAGAGGCTGCGGTTCGGTCGATCCCTGTTTCCAGTGGTAGAGGCTGCCCCACTTCCAGTTTTCGGCACGCTTCACCAGCTTGGCCGTTAACGCATTCCGCTCAACATAACGGCACACCGTATAGAAGTGCTCGTCATCCTGCACGGGGAATGATTTGAAACACCCCTGGGAAAAGTGACCGGAGTCGGTGTTCTTTCGATGGGCGTGCCAATGCTGGATTAAAAGGTGTCAATGGATTGAGAAGAAAGATAGCGATCTCGAAATCTAGCTTTTGAAAATACTCCCGATTAGTTTGCGAAACCAGGTTTTTTTTACGTTCCTTCCCGCTGCTTCGTTTACTTCCTTCCAATACAAAGATCTGAGTTGATTGATCTGGCTCCACGGAAGCCATTTGAGTGCTAGCGGATCAATCTGTTCCCCGTCGCGACTGGGAAATCTCGGATCCTTGGTATCTTCCCTGATAATCCAGCCAGAACCTGTAGACTCAATGTAGGCAATACATGCGAAAGTAAAAGAGAAGTAAGCGAATTGTTGCTGTTCAACATCGACAAATACAAATGGAAATTCGATCCATTTTCTTGAATCGTCAGTCAGGCATGCATGTACAACCACGTAACGGTCGTCGTCAATCCATTGAATGACATTCAGATAACCCGTACACGGCAACCATTCAGGTTGCCAGAGAAGTTTGGGCGAGTCAGGTGGTCCCTCAAATAGCGCGAAATATCCTCTTTCTCGTCCCATACCATATTCGAGGATAGAGTAAACAACGGCGGCGAGATCCTTCGTCGATGCTGGGCGAACGAGATCGCTGATGTTCGGGTTTAGTGTCCGATCAGGACCACCGGTAAGCGAATCGAAATCTATCTTCCATTCAGCCCTGTCTTTGTCGTCTGAATTACTATGCATGAGGTGCTCTGGAACAGAATAAGTGTCAGGGCTATTACTTTTCGTCGCGGATAAATACTACTATGTTTAATCTATCACGAATTCACAATAAAACACCCCTGATCCGATTCCTCAGACCAGGGGTGTTACTTATTAAAAGATCACAACTGCGCCCTTTACAGGCAGCTTATTTACCGTAAATCGCGGCCTGGTGCAAATGAAGTGTCCCTTTGCCTTCCAGGCCGATTCGTATGAATTTGGCGCGCGTTCCCGCAGGCAGTTCGATCGTCCATTGCGGCTCGACTTTTTCTGCGGTCCAGACCTTTTCGAAGTTTGTGCCGTCGCTGGAAATCCAGACGGTCAGCCCTTGGGCGCGCTCCTGCAGGCCGCCGCGATTCCGCAGCCAGATCGAACGGACTTCGGAATCTTGCTCCAGGCGGATGGTGACAGATGGCGACTCGGTATCCAGGTCGGAATGAAAGGCGAAATCAAATGACTCTGCGGGAAATTCCGTCAGAAATAGATATGCGTCTTTGTTCCAGGTACTGTTTCCGAACGCACCGTCGAATTTGATCGCCGCACCGCGCGAGATTTCATTGAACCCGTTGCGCTTGCGGAGCTTGATCGTTTTCTGCTGCGCGCTGATCCAGCCCTCTTGATCTTTGATCGCAGTAATCTGACGTTGCTTCGACAGATATGCCACAAGGTCGAGGAACTCGATTGGCGCGATGGTTTTAATCAGGCCTTCGGGCATCGAGCTCGATTTCATCGGCTTACTCAGTTCGATGTCCTCTTTCAGGATGTCGATCTTTTTCCCTTTCGCCAGACCCAGAGAAATCATTTTATCGGTCTCGGCGAGAATGAAGCCGGTATGCACTTCACCTTCGACGGTCACAATCGCGACGGTTTCGTAACCTTTCGAGATCTTGTCGTTGGGCATGAGGACGGACGTCATCATTTCAATCTTGCTGACCCGCTGACCGATGTCACTCAGATCGGGACCGAACTTTTTGCCCAGGTCGCCCACCATGTGACAGGCCGAACAGACTTGCTTAAACACCCCTTCGCCCCGCGCGACATCGCCGCCCTGCAATTTCGCCAGCTCTCTGATGGCTGCCTTGCGGTTACCTTCCGAGGCGTTTTCAGACTCCGCCATTTCCAGTGGTTTGACAGCCGCGCCGCCGGGACCGGTCATTTTCTTATAGTGGGCGAGGTACTTCTTCGCTGCGTCGGAAGATCCGGCCAGAAAGTCCGGTTGTTTTTCTGCCGCTTCCCAGGCTAGTTTCAATGCGTGCAGCGTGTGTTCCAGCGTGTAGTCGATCCAGTAATCCCGTTTCTGGTCGGCTGCCTGCAGTGCAAGTTGTGTCGATTCGACCGAGGGGAAGAAACTCAAGCCGCGTACCGCTTCCAGTCGCACACGCGGATGAGGGTCGCTGACCGCTTTGGCCAGATACTCTTTCAGCTTCGGCTGGCGATCCATTTCATTCACCAGCGTATGAATCGCAGCCGCCCGCGCACGATATTCGTCACTCGCCAGAATCCGGTCGACGAGTTTCGTATCAACGGCACGGAAACTTTCCTGAACCCACATCGCTTCGCACAACTGCATCGGATCGTTGACGCCCTCCACCCATTGATTGACGGCGGCAAGCACCTGATCCCGGTTACGATCCCAGAGTTCACGCCGTGCGCGATAACGGGTTCTGATTTCGTAGGTCTTCAACTGCTCCAGCAGTTCTTCAATCGATTTGCCACCCTGCGTAATCGGCTCCAGGAGCGGCTTCTTCGTATTCACCAGTCGATAAACGCGCCCGTGTTTGTGGTCGCGATTCGGATCGCGCTGCGAATACTGCATATGACCAATCAACGCGTTGCACCAGTCACCAAACCAGACCGCGCCGTCGGGGCCGATTTTCGGATCGACGGGGCGGAAAATCATGTCGGTCGACGAAAGCAGATCGTCGACGCGTTCGCCCTCGAAGCCGGCCTCTTCCTTCTGATCGCGCAAATTAAAGCGTGGCATGCCGTGCATGTTAATCACGCAGGCATAGATAAACTGATCCTGCATCGCATCGGGCAGATGCCGTGAGATCAAAAATTCGTTACCGACCGCAGGACGCATCCCCTGGTTATCGAAGTTGGGTTCAAGTGTCCGCCGCGTATTGACTTCCAAGCCGGATAATGGGCTCGTCCAATGCTGTTTGGCGTTTGTTCCATCACCGACCATGCCATTGCCCCACTTGTCGAAGACCAGGCACCACGGGTTGCCGTAGCCGGGCGTGCGGAAGTGGCGGAACTTCAGGCTGCGCGGATCAAACGTGTAACATCCGGCGGTCCCGGAGTTGCGGAAGGCGCCGCGTGGTGTTTCGAGCGTTGTGGAGAGCGCCACTCCTTCGAGCATGTGCAGCAATCCGCCGTGAGAATATTCCCAGGCACCCACCGTATGATGCGTGTCGTCCGTCGCGATGCCGTCTACGATCTGTTCTACCACATCGGCTTTGTCGTCGCCGTCTGTGTCTTTCAGAAACAGAATCCGCGGCTCATCGACCACCAGCACTCCGCCGTTCCAGAATTCGAAACCGGTCGGGCAAATCAACTTGTCGTAGAACGTAATGCATTTATCCGCGCGACCATCGCCGTTGGTATCTTTAAAGATCAGCAGTCGGTCGCTGGGTCGCCCCGCGCCGGGCATCCACTGCGGATAATTGGCCATACAGGAAACCCACAAGCGCCCCTTGTTATCAAAGGCGATCTGATTCGGATTCGCCAGCTCGGGGAACTCGCGCTCGGAAGCAAACAGTTCCACCTTGAAGCCCTCGGGAACGGTCATCATCTTGATCGACTCTTCCGGCGTCGGATATTTCAACTCTTTGGGTTCCCGCATTTCGCGAAACCGCTCATCACGGCTGCCAAACATTGTTTCGGGAATGAAAACTTCCCCCGTCTTTGAATCGTCGGGCTTGTCCGGCACGTCACGGCCGGCGGCCATCTCCCAGATGTAGCGATCGCGCACTCCGACCATCTTACGAATTTTCTGATACTCGCCGGGGAATGTTTCTGTATCCCATGTCCGACGACCGCCGTAGACATACCAGCCATTCAGCATCCGATAGTCTTGCGCGTGAAACCAGGATTTGTCGTTCACCCAGTGGCGCACCGCATCAAATTTTGAAGTCCCTGTTCCCAGTGGATGTCGCGAAGTAAACAGACTCGAGTCCAGCATTTCCCCGATCACCCGGTCGCCCGCCTCGTTGGCGTGCGCGCCGTTGGATGTAAACTGATTGCCGGGCTCTTTTGCGAACAGCGGTTTTGTATCGGTAAACAGATCCACGAAACGATGTCCGTCTTCCGCGGCGAGTTTTTGAATCGCAGCCGTATAAGCGGCCAGATTTTTGTTTTCTTCGACCCCTGATGGATGCAGCGGATCTCCCGTTGATTCAAAGGCAATCGGGCTGATCAGCACGAAGCGTGGCGTGCGGCCCTCTTTTGTGAAGCGTTTGGTTTGCTCTGCGATATACGCGCGATACCTGGCGACGAAGGCGTCCAGACTTGCTTTGGAATCGCCGGCAAAAGATTCATTAAAACCGAAGAAACAGAAAAACGTTTCGGGCCCGTAAACTTCCAGCGGATCGTCAATCGTCGTGTAATTACTGGGGCGTTGCTGAATGCCGACTTCATCTGCCGGCCAGCCGAAGTTCCGGAATATGATCTGTTTCTCGGGATAGCGGGTCTGCAGCAGCGTCTCGAAATTTCCGAACAGATTCATACGTTCGGCCAGTGAGTTTCCGACGGCGGCGATGCGTTCATTTTTCGTCAGTTCAAAAGGCTCTGCGGCCCTGACGGTCGAATGCAAATGGCATAGAAACAGAGCGGCAATAACAAGACAATGTCGCATTCCAGTATCCTTTTCAGTTCGGTCATGTTCGCAGGAGATCAGCGTCGTGTAATCACGACACAAGGCGGGAAACAAATTTCGGTTCGCGGAAACTTGTCCATTCGGATCCGGCGCGAGGTGACTGTGATCTGTTACCAGCTTCTTCACCATTCCTACGCCAATCTCTACCATAGCGATGGATACAGGGGAGCGTCAAATGAGACTTCGCGACGGATATAAAAACAATGGTGGAATGGAGTTATGTTGCGGAGACCAAATGAAGAAATCTCAACCGCCTCTATTCTTCATAAGCTATTATATCAAATAGACTTACGACGCTCACATCTTTCTGAAGATTGCTGACCTTTTTTGCTCGTATTGCAGTCATACCGGAAAGTCAGTCAACCAGTCTGGTTGTTCAGCGTTCACTCGCCTCCCATTTTCTCGTCGCAGAATCCGTATAATCGGCAGCATCTGTCGTAAGACGCGGTCTGCTTCCCATTGGCATAGGATTCGCATTTGAACAGAGTGCCCTCGCTTGACGGGCATTCAGTAATAGTTTGATCGGAGAAAAACGATGTTCAATAAACAACAGAGTGACAAGATCAATAAAGTTCCAAGAGAGGGAATCCTGGATGCCATCGGCTCCACCCCCTTGATTTGTTTACGCCGTTACCTGGGAACGGCCGACGTTCAGCTTTACGCCAAGATGGAAGCCTTCAATCCGGGGGGGAGTGCCAATGACCGTCCTGCCCGCGCCATGATTGAAGACGCGCTCCGCTCTGGTGCGATTGACAAAAACACCACGATCATTGAATCTACATCCGGTAACATGGGCATCGGTCTGGCACAGGCCTGTTGTTATTTTGGTTTGCCTCTGATCTGTGTTGTGGACCCGAACGCACAAGCTCAGAACATCGCCATCATGGAAGCTTACGGCGCGGTGATCGAACGAGTGACGCGGCCTCTACAGGGTGCATTTCTCAAAGCACGCATCGCCCGGGTCCTGGAATTACTCAACAAGATTCCTGATGCTTTCTGGCCAAACCAATACTCCAATATAAAAAATCCACTCGCCCACGAAAATGGAACGATTCAGGAACTCGATGAAGCATTGAATGGTGAAATCGATTACCTGTTTGTCGCCACCAGCAGTACAAGTACTGCCCGCGGCTGCCGGGATTATCTGAAAAAACGGGGCCGCCATACGAAAGTGATAGCCGTCGACGCAGAAGGCAGCGTCCTGTTTGGTGGGCTGGCAGGCCGCAGACGGATTCCCGGACTGGGAACAGGCCACGTATCCGCGTTAGCCGCAGGACAGGAATTTGATGACCTCAAGCGCGTCTCAGATCTGGATTGTGTCGTTGGCTGCCGCCGGGGGGTGAAATATGAAGCCATTCTCGTTGGGGGGTCAGCAGGCGGCGTTCTGGAAGCGATTCGCTCCATGATTCCCGAATTGAGAACCAAAGTGTGTGCCGCCATTCTGCATGATTCCGGCACCCGTTACCTGGATACGATTTATTCGGATCAGTGGGTGGAACGCGAACTGGGCTGCTCAGCAGAAGAATTAAAGACACGCATTGAACAGCCCAGTCGTGTCGGTACGAAGACCGTTCAGAGAAACCCCCGCTTCGCTTCGGAGTTGAATGGAATAGGCGATGGAGAAAACAAAGGTCTGATGGCCCCGATTCAGATTGGTCAACGCGCCGTTGATGTCTCCGCCCGCTCTCATCTAAACAGAAATCAACAAGCAGACTCTGTATGAGGTCGCGCAATCCGAATCGCTTCCTCGCGAATGGTTTCAGGAAGCATCAGCACCGCTCCCAGGAAGAAACAGACTGCGCCCTGTAGTGTAAAAGTAACCGAGAGGGTCTCCCGCCATGGCGCAGCTGGCTCGGGGAGCGTCCACGCCAACAACGCTGAGATCATAAAGCCGATGCATCCCAGCAGATTGATCAACACAATCCACCAGGAGAGGTTTCCCGGCCGCCAGGCCCAGTAGCGATGTCCGGTTTCAATAAAGGCCAGATAACCGGATGCCAGAAACAGAATCGATCCCACGAAGTTCGGAATCCAGACGATCAGATCTGTCTCGAACCAGGAACGGGATGGCAGCATCGCATCGAAGGTGTTGACGTTAAACAGAATTGTGCCGGCAAACTGCAGCGCACAACTGAGCCAGCCAACGTCAGCCGGTCTCCAGCCGAAGATTTTCAGACGTTTCGCCGGTTCCTGATTTTCATCGGGGAGTGCCTCTGAATTCGCTGCCTGGAACAGCTGCAGATAGGCGGCTGTCGTAAAAGGGATTGATCCGGCAAAAAAAATCGCATTCACTCGAGAGGAATCCAGGGAGAACGAGGCAGCCAGATCGGGAGCCAGACTCAAGATGCTGGCAATCGCAAACAGCGACGCCCCCAGCGCGAAGACAGAACCAATCCACCAGTTCAACTCGCGCGGCATCCACAGACTTCGCAGCAGAAGCCGACCGACCGCTTCGGCCAGACTCACTTCACGAAGAATTAATGATTTCCGATGCTTGCGGGAGAGCCATTCCCATACCGAACCGTCCGCATGGCGAAACAGCCGATGTGTAATAAACGGAGGCGGCCCCTCCGAATTAATACACTGCCATTCCTCTGAGTTGTGACGATATTCTGTCATGCTGATGTTCTATTGGTATTTTGCCGGAGATCAATTTGTCTGAGCGAAATTAGTCTAGAGTGGATCGAGGGAAACCAAATCGTTCTGGTTTCTGTCGCCCCGTGCCATTATTTTCTTGACTACCAGATCAATGTTTTGAAAAATAAGGAAATTCCTGTCGGTACATTCGTCAAGTTAATCAATCGAGTCCCGTCTACTCTAACAAGAGATAGTAATCTTATGAATGCAGCACACGATTCCGACGAACTTGTTCCCTCCGATTTTGACCCGATGGACTCACCCGTCGATGATTCCACGCTGGTGTTGTGGTCCACCGGTTCGGGCAATAATACTGTATCGCATCTGGTACATATTGACGCGACGTGTATCGCCTGGTTACTGAATATCAAGAAGACGAAAATCCTCGAAAATCTCCTGGGGCAGATGAGTGTCCGGCCCACGGAAAGGGCCGCGATCATCAGTGCGGAATCCAAAGGGAAGTGCCTGTCTCGCGAGAAACTTGCACGTGTCACCTATTCCGAAACGTTGAAACAGCTCTCCATTTTCGATGAAAAGGGCAAGCAGCAGAAAATTCTCGATGGCAAAGAAAATGAGCAGAGGCGGATCTTTGAGGGAGTTCGAGATCACCTGGGTGGTAACGCCAGTGAGGAAGAAGCCGATGCCTGGTCAGTGATGCAAAGCCCGCTCTTCGCGCTGGCGGTCACCGCGGCCATCGGCGGTTTCCTGATCTTCCTCGCAGCGAACTCCGACCCCAATTATGAAGCCACCGGCCGTCGCAGCGGCATGAAACAACTGGTCAACTGGCTGGGGTACACCATCGGACCGACCTGGATGTCGGTCATCGTGGGTGCCATCGCGATGGGCATTTTTTCATTCATGTTGTATCTGCTCGTCAAACGTCCCCTGAGAGAAGTTCTGTCATTTAAGCGCATCTGAAGCAGACAAATGGACGTGGCCTTAGTTTCCTGCATGCAAATAACGAAACGAGTTCCTTTTGTTATTTTGGCGTGTTCGCGTCGTCGGCCTGCTTTGCATACCAGTCTTGCCGCTCTTTCCCCGATGCCACATCATCGTGGTTTATGTCAATCTCGGCGAAGTTAGATTCCACTTTGCGTTGGTCCCACGTCCATCCATTTTTCTCCCATTTCACCTTTTCCATAGCGAGGAATTCAGCCTTGGTCCAATCCGTTGTTATTTTCTTTGCTGCATCCCCGGGCCTTTGCCAAACCCGGACGTAATCAACAGACATCGTTGTGGGAAAACCTTCGGTCGTTGTTTTGTCCGGCACCGGCAGGCGATCCCCATCCTTGTAGGTGACAAACGGATAACGCAGTCCCAGCGACAGCGTGATGTGCATTGGCAGATGCCAGTACAGGTTCGGCTTCCTTGCGATTTCGTTTCCGTCAATATACCACACGATCCAGTCCTTCGAATTTTCTACAGCGTAAACGTGGTAGTCTTCACGAGGATCCCAAGGCGAATCAAAATGGTTTCTACAAAGTCCCGGGCGGTTATGCGGTCTGACCCATTCCCGTTTGCCTGCTTTCAGTAGCGTGGTGTGCAAATTACAGTCGATGCGAGTTACGGGAAAGTGCTGCTTCGTCACGAAATCAAACTCGCTTTGCTGCAGCTCTACAACATCGATTTCTGAGTAAGCAACGGTTTCGCCGTCTTGGGCCATGAAACGATTTTGAGGCCCGATACTGTAAAGCCAGAATGACGGACACGCGCCAGGGTAACGCGAACAGCCTTTCACACGCGCTTCAAAATATCCATAGGTGATTGTACTGTCGTTTCTCGCCATACCCGAGGTATAATGCAGTGCCTGTTTTCCCCGTTGGTGGTTGTTCTGGACCATTTGAAGATGCAGTGCGCCATCTGTTTGTGTCACATTCTCAGGTTCCCAACTCCACGGGCCGAAGTCTTTCGTGTCGATATTCCATTTCGTGCGATCAACTTTATCGCCAGCAAATTCATCTGACTGCCCGGCAACGAATTTCCAGCTACCTGGTTTCTCGTTTGCATCCTTTCTGAAAGGAACGGGATCAGCCGCGGTGGCACTGATAAGGGGAAAAAGTGCCACAAGAACAATGCTCCAGAACGGTCCAGCGTGAGCGACTATGCGAGTTATGAGATTGTGTGAATTCGTAGTCAAGATGGTTTCCTCGAGTTACTGGTTTTTGAACTCTTATTTTTTGTTCGTCCATTTATTATCTAGCTAAGCACACACGATAAAACTAAAAAAGGCTGCCACCAAACCAATGCCAGAAGCCATTTTATCAGATGGTGAAAAAGCCTACCACGTAAAGAACGAGTGTTCTAACGAAACGAGCCTCTTCATTTCTCCGAATCGGTTCGAGTGTTTAAGCTAGTGCCCCGTCATTTTTAATAAATGGGGTTGCAGAGCTCGAGT